>Ga0075637_126_pt1 | contig 5407 bp, 6 predicted proteins | sample RifGroA1_FD_68389 | JGI IMG/M metagenome (GOLD analysis project Ga0075637, IMG submission 68389) | Microgenomates (Woesebacteria) bacterium GW2011_GWA1_41_13b | reverse complement strand
ATTAGCCCCCCGGCTGCCCAGTCCTCCCTTACATAGCAAAAACCGTTGACCTGGTTCGTTTAGTTCCATAACAATATTTTTGGTTTCGGTATTTACAATCGACGTTCCCATGGGCAAGACGATTTCAACGTCAGTGCCATTTTTACCGGTCCGGTTGTTTTCTCCTCCCCGGCCTCCATCTCCGGCTTTAATCTCCCTAATTCCCACAAATTTATTTAAAGCCGACAGATCAGACGTAGCCGAAACATACACATCGCCTCCACGGCCACCGTCACCACCCGTATTGGCTGATTTAAACACTTTTACGGGCCCGCACTTTCCAGCTCCGCCTTGTCCTGCCATTACCTTGATGTAAACTTCGTCTACTAGCATATTTGGGTCACGAACCGGACAATGTCAGCTACCCTAATCGGCAGCCTAATTGACCGAATCTACGACTATTTTACCAATTCTGATTACTCAAAGGAACATACAACCCTCAAGCCATTACTGCTTCCAAACTACGCTTTTGCCTAAAAGTACGAACCTAATCCTAATTTATAATCCTGATAGCCAGTTAATAACTTTTTCATTAATTTCTATTGTCTCCTGAGTTTCGGATAAAGTTGCTTCTCTGCCAAGGTGAATAACTTCTTTTCTGGTTCTGTCGTACCTAGTACACCAAGAATTCCAAATTTGGGTTTGATTATTTAACGAAACTCCTTTTATCATGTTCAATACCATATTTAGTCTGTCTTTAGTTTTCCAATTAGTGTCTAATATTTTCTTATAATCACTTTCAGTAGTATTTTTAGCTTTGAAGCCAGAAGTCAAATAATTTTCCAAATATATCTCAAGTGCCTGGAAAGATTCGACTATAGCTAAGGTATAATCTCCACTTCTTAACGAATCTCTAGCATCGAGTTGAAGGAGTTTATAAGTATCCGGCCTATTACCACTATTTAATAAAGATGCCAATTTTTTTACATCATTTAGTGGAATATTCATTTTCGCTGTTGCTGTATTCAGTGATATTAGATAGAAACCTTGGTTTTGTGGCAGGAAATATATTAGGTTTGTTTTTAGATTACCAAGTCGGCGAACATAAGCCTCATTAGTAACTACTCTGTAGTTGTCGATAATGCTGTTTATAATCGTCAAACAGGTTTCTTGAATTTTGTTAAGTAAGCTATCCGCATTCCCACCAATTTGTTTGGTCTCAGATTCATTAAGGCTTAACTTTAATTGTATATAAACCATGGTGTATCTAAATGTTCCGTTTTGGTCATTCATTTTTTCAGCATTAATACCCTTAGATAGTGAATCCCAACCCTCTTCTGACTTAAAAGGTAACACTGGTCCCAAAACAGTACTCTTCTTAAAAAATAAAGGTGTATTGTCAGCTACAAGGTCAAAATTATCTGACATTCCTTCGTCTGTTTTAGCCCTTAGTGTCCAAAACTTTCTAAATGTTACTAAGGCTTCGATATTCTTTTCAGGTAATATAACCTTAATCTCGTAGTGGTCAGGAATATGTAAGCAGTAAGGAAGGTTTGCCTCAATTAGAATATTTCCAAAATCAAAATCCTTTAAAGTGTTAGTTTCAGGATAGCTAAATGAAGTATGTAGAGAGTAAATTTCTGTCCCTGGCTTTATGTTTACTTTTTCTAACTGATTTTTAATATGCTCTTCGATTTGCTCTTGAGTTAGCTTCTGCAAATTTACTTTATCAGCATAAATTGTTATTTTTGTGGGACTGTCTAATTCTTCATATTTTACATCAGCCACTATTCTTGCAAGATTATTATGTCTAACAGGGTCTCCCATATATTTTCTTCCTTTCTGAGTATTATAGCCTTTTATATCCAAACACTCTAAAAATACCGTCAATGAAGAAATGTCCCCCGAATGGCTTTAGATAATTAACTCTGAAAATAGTATAATTTCGCTATGGAAGGAGCAAATAGCAATTATGCAACTAAAGATTGAGGATGGAATTTTCGACCTGTTTCCGGGGACGGTATTAGGAGTAGCTATCCTTCACAATATTGACAACCATGGGGAATCGGAAGAAATCACAAATTTATTACGGGAAGCCGAAACAAAAGCTATTTCCGGATTAGGGAACATACCATTAGTTGAGCAACTTTTTATTTCCGCTTGGAGAGAAGCTTACCGAAAGTTTGGAGCCAAGCCTAGTGATTATCCTTCTTCAATAGAAAACCTTATTAGAAGAACATTAAAAGGAGAAACTGTCAGGCATATCAATAAATTGGTAGATATCTATAATGTTATTTCGTTAAGGCATTTACTGCCCGTTGGAGGCGAGGATTTAGAAAAAACCGAGGGCGATATCTCTTTAGTCATTGCTGGTGAAGACGAACCCGCAATCTATTTATTGGGAGAAAAAGAGCCTAGAGCTCCTCATGCTGGAGAAGTAATCTATAAGGACGGTGCCGGAGCCATCTGTCGAAGATGGAATTGGAAAGAGGCTGATAGAACAAAGCTGACTGAAAAAACTAAAAATGCGGTATTGGTAATCGAAGGAGTTCCTCCCATCTCTCCTGAATCAGTAATGAAAGCCACTGGCGATTTGGCCAAATTGGTTGGGCAATATTGTGGAGGAGATATTACTACTGCTATCTTGGATACCACCAACCGGAGTGCTAAATTATTATAGAGATATGAATTTAAAACCATTTGAGCTGGAGAGATATTTTGCCAAATATGAATTTTCGGTGAAATACACTATGACTAGTTCTGATTGTAGCTCGGGTCTTAAAAAAATTACATGGCGTGAGTCTGGATCTCGGAAGTGAGAAGCTCCAAACCCTAGATAAAGACTTAGAGCATATAGATCGATGTATTTCGCTCAATCTTCTTAAGCGAAGAAATTTTAAATTAGCGACTGGAAAAACTCCTGAGGATGTTTTGGATTATCTGACAAATGAAAGACCACTTTTTTCAAGCCAAACACTAGTTCATGGAGATTTCTGTATGCCTAATATTATTATTGATGAAAATAATTTTGGACTTATAGATGTGGGAGACTGCGGACCCGGCGACCCATATAAAGATTTATCAGCATTAGAGGTAAGTATTGCCAGAAATTTTGGTAAAGAGTGAATTGAAATCTTTTATAAAAATTACGACAAGACACTAGTGGTGGATAGAAAAAAATTGAGTACTATCAATTGATCGATCAGTTCGGTTACCACTTAGATCTAAACAAATACCGCCAGGCTACGACAGTCCGTCATACTTTACATAGTCAGTAGTAAAGGTTTGAACTGGCCCATGCCAGTTATCGGTGTCGAGAACTGTTTCTTGAAAGTTGTTCTGAGTATAATCTTTTAAAACATTGGTCCAAAAGACCCGAGCTCTTGAATTATCAGCTAACTCCCGTAGCTCCCAATTACCACAAAACAAATTGAAGACTTGAAAAGCAGCCGTTCTGCCCACGCCTTGCTTGCGGAAAGCCGGAATAACGTAAAACTCGGCTAGGTTATGGCCCCCATCTTGCACTAAACAATGCTGATTTACTAAAGCAAAGCCAGCTACTTCGCCGTCAACCTTAATAAAGTAAGGGTGACGGGTTTCTTTTAGCCAATACGAGTCGAGATATTTATATTCACTAGGGTCGGCAAGGCCAGTCAACTCTTGCTCGTATTTTTTCAACATAACACGCAAGTCTTCCTTTTTTTCTAGGGGAATGATATCAAGATTTATAATCATATAAGTTAAATCCTTAATAAGTCCTGGAGAAAGGATACTACATCTAAACCCAAAGTTTCCACAGAATAACCACCCTTTTAGACCACCAAAACACTTAAATCAAATTTTATGATTCACTGCTCCCATTTTCGGGGAGTCTGTCAGGCATTTTATTGTCTTCATTGGGGTGGATGACGGGTGATGATCCTATAACTACAGGGGAGATGTAGGGGAGTCGGACCCCCATTTCTAGCTCCACAAGCTAGCGTGTTACCGCTACACCAACATCTCCATGAGCTTTTCTCTATCCCTATTATAGTGGTGAATTAAATAATGGCAATTATGACAAAGCCAAATAAGGTTTGTTAATTCATTGTTTTTTCGGTTTCTGTCTATGTGATGAACAGCTAAGATTCTTTTGTCATCATTTTTACAAAAAGTGCATAATTGTTGCTTATTAGTCTTAATTAAAAGCTTTCTATAAATTGATATTCCTGTTCTCCAATTAGCATGCATTGGGCCTACATATATATTGTTGCGCCAAATAGTTTGGCAAGACTTGCTACAGAAGAAATTACCACTTTTAGAGTTTTTTATATCTTCTAGAGATTTGTATACTTCTTTACTACAAGTGAAACAATTCACCAACTTTCCTCTTTTTTGACCCTCATACTGACATTTTTTGGAACAGTATTTACCCCAACCTCGTTTAATCCAATTTTGTTTAGAGTAAAAACCCTTGCCGCATATTTTACAAACAATGTCTGGCATTAACTTAAATATAACTCAAGATTCTGACAGAATCCAGTGCTCTACCGTTGAGCTACATCCACCATGGTCGGGGTGCAGGGAATTGAACCCTGTGCATCCCGGTCCCAAACCGGGCATTCTACCGATGAATTACACCCCGCTGAATCCAATTATACGCGAGACCACCTGTGCCGGGAGCGGGACTCGAACCCGCATGAACTTGCGCTCGAGGGCTCTTAAGGCCCTTGCGTATACCATTTCGCCACCCCGGCAATTTGCTCGCCCTGAGCAACGTCGAAGGGTGGACGATGAGGGATTCGAACCCCCGACCTGTGCAATGTGAATGCACCGCGCTAACCAACTGCGCTAATCGTCCAGGTTTACGCCTTGCGGCACATGCACCTCAAGCATGCCTGTATGCCAATTTCAGCACTCGCCCTTGGTGCCCAAAGGGAGACTCGAACTCCCAAAGCCTTGCGGCCACTGGCTTCTGAAGCCAGCGCGTCTACCAATTTCGCCATCTGGGCACGTAATGTATTATATAATAGTCCCACCTGCCGAGGTAGCCAAGATGGTCAAGGCGCTTGTCTGAAGAACAAGTTATGTCAGTTCGAGTCTGACCCTCGGCACCCTTCGATTGCACTCAGGGCTATAGCATTGAGCGTAGTCGAAATGCGGCTATGGTTCAGTGGTAGAACACGTCCTTGCCAAGGATGAGATGCGGGTTCGATTCCCGCTAGCCGCTCATATGAATCGTTTATTATGGTTAGTATCTTTTTTGGTAGGAGTACCCAGTACTCTAGTAGCTTCAGTTCTTCTATTTCTCACCCTTTCTTCGCCTGTTGTTGCTCCCATTTCTCCCATCGCTTATAAACCTCTGGTACTGGGAGCAAATTCTCTTTCAACTCCTTCTTTGTCAACTTTTATCTCTCTAGGCGACGCCCGTGCACAAATCCTGGAAAAT
>Ga0075637_127_pt1 | contig 5938 bp, 6 predicted proteins | sample RifGroA1_FD_68389 | JGI IMG/M metagenome (GOLD analysis project Ga0075637, IMG submission 68389) | Microgenomates (Woesebacteria) bacterium GW2011_GWA1_41_13b | reverse complement strand
TAGAGAAGTTTTGAAAAAGAAACCGGGTGCAAAACTTATTATTGCAGGATGGGGAACCGAGGCTTCAGGACTAATTGATTCCGTGATGAGAGGAAAATCGAGACGAAGGATCCACATTATGGGACCGGTAACGGAAACAGAGAAAAGAATGCTTCTTTCAAGGTCGTGGCTATTCGTTAATCCTTCAATTGGTGAGGGATGGAGCATAGCTGTGATTGAGTCCAATGTTCATGGGACTCCGGCAGTAGCGTTTAATGTGTCCGGGCTTTCAGAATCGATAATTGATGGGAAAACGGGAATTTTAGCGAAGGATAGAGAAGATCTTATTGAGAAAATACTTGAAATTATCAATAATAAAAAGTTAAGGGATACTATGAGTAAAGAAGCAAGAACTTGGGCCGAGAATTTTAACTGGGATAAAGCTGCAAGTCATACATTAGGAATTATTGAAAAACAATTGAAATGAACATTAAATCATTAATCGTTAAGTCTAGTTCATTGATTTTAGTCTTAATATTGCTTTTGGGGTTTTTATTAAGATCTAATAATCTTAGTACTTGGCCAAGACCAGGGGCAACATTTGATGAATATGCCTGGACATGGCAGGGAATAAGTCTAATTAAAAATCATGTTCCCTCGTCTTGGTCGCCCCATCCGGAGTATAAGAATTTCAAACATGTAATTTATCAAAAAACTCATTTTAGAATGGTTACTCCATTTCTTGAACATCCGCCTGTCTTTGGTTTGGTTGCCGGAGCATTTGCAATTCTAAACGGTGTTCAGGGAATATATGATCTAGAGTTTTATGATATAAGGCCACTTGCTCTAATTCTTGGGCTTTTGTCGTTGGGATTAGTTTTTCTTTTGGTAAAAGAAATTTATGATCAAAAAACCGCATTACTTGCTTCACTTTTATATGCAACAGTTCCAACAGTAGTTATTGGATCTCGTATTGTTCAAAATGAGAATTTCTTTATACCGTTTTGGCTACTTTCACTGTTTTTAATTTCAAAGTTTATCAAAACAAAAAACTCTTGGCTAAGAAACTTAGCTGCTCTAATTTGCGGTCTATTAGTTCTTGCAAAGATTCCGTGGGTGGCCGCTGCATTATCAATAGTTATTATTTTCCTAGTACTTAAAAAATATATTAGTTGATAGATTTTATACAGATGGATGGATTTATTTTGGCTGGTTTAGTATGATTTTACTTTTCCTTAAAGATTTTAAGAAGAATTTAATTGTTATCACAGCATTTTTGGCATATTTTCTGATTTTTCTTTCTGGAATTCCTGATGAAGCGGGACACGGATGGTATAGATACCCATTCTACCCATTCCTAATAATTTCCACAGCACTGTTTCTGAGAGAGTATTTTGTTAAAAACTGGCTTTTAACCTTTTTCTTCTTGGTTTTTGTTGGAACGTCTCTCTTTCAACTTACATGGGCAACAGTTTTTGGCTTTTCGTATTTAATTTTTAGAATATCAATAATAGGATGGTCTATTTCTCTTCTGCCTCTATTTGTAAATAAAAAACCGGTAATTAAATTAGCTTCAGTTATAAGTCTTTTATATAACGAACAATAAATCTATGTTTGGACGAGAGTTTTCTAATTATCCGGAGGTTCTTTTACACTCCTTTTCACAGATGAGTGAAAGTTATGGAAAAAGGAAGAAGGATAGAAAGAATCTATTAACGATTTTGCAAAAAGTTTATCTTATGGTATTTGGAATACCGGAAATTGGACTGCAAATAAGGAGTCTGTACTTTAAAGATTTTTTAACTTCATTAAATAGAGATGAAATAAAAACAATTTTGGATGCTGGATCGGGAATAGGTATATATAGCTTTTATTTAGCAAAAGAATTTCCTACTTCGGAGGTTTTTGGAGTAGATTTAGATAAGTACAATATAAAATTAAGTAACCAAATAAAAAGGGATTTAAAAATTAATAATACAAAGTTTATTTACGGAGATCTGACAAAAAAGTCCGACCAAAATAAGTACGATTTAATAGTAAATATAGACGTATTAGAACACATAACAGACTATAAAAAGGTACTTAAAAATTTTTATAATTTACTAAACAGAAACGGTTACCTTTATATTCATACTCCTCAGGCAAATCAAAAAAGAATATTTAAGTCTTTAGAAAAGTGGCATCATGAAGATCATGCCAGGGAAGGATTTGAAAGAAAAAAGCTAATAAGTGATTTGAAAAAAGCTGGATTCAAAATCGTAAAGCAAGAAGAAACTTTTGGGTTTTTTGGAAAGCTCGCCTGGGAGTTAAATCATTTATCTTTAAGAAAGGGGTTTATTATTGCAGGCCTGCTTTATCCTATTTTGTACGTAATAGGCTCAATTGATTTGTTGTTGAAAAACCAGAGGGGACTAGGCATAGCAATACTTTCGAGGAAAGATTAAGCGTATTTTTTAAGAAATATTGTAAATACTTCTTTAAGCTTGTCAATTTGTTGTTTGTTTAGGCCATGGTGACAACCTACTAAGAAACTATTTTTCATAATGTTATTTGTATTAGGATAATTGCCGTTTGCTTTAGCGTTAATGTTTTTAAATCCAGGCTGTAGAAGTATGTTTCCGGTAAAAATAGGTCTTGTTTGTATATTATTCTGTTCAAGAAAGGTCACAATCTCTAATCTTTTAAACGGAGCGCCTTCTTTAATAGTTAATGCAAAAGCTAGCCATTGAGTTCTAACTCTAGGATCTTGATTAGGTAAAGCAAAAAAATTTTCGTAACCCTTTAAAAAGCTTAAAAGACTATTAAAATTTTTTTCCCTAATTTTTTTAAACTTATCTAATTTATCAAGTTGAACGTTCCCGAAAGCAAATCCTAACTCCATCGGCATAAAATTATAGCCGATTGCATCAAAAATAAATTTTCCATCATATTGAATACCGTTTATTTTCCTACTAAACCTTTTATCTAGACTTTCGGATTCTGAAAAAATTGAAGAAGTCCTGCCCCATCCCCTTAAAACCTTCGCTCGGTCTCTCCACTGCTTAGAATTTACCATCAGCATCCCTCCATTACCACCTGCAGTTATAATATGTGAACCATAAAAACTGATAGTTGATATATCCGAATAATATCCCGATGGTTTTCCTTCAAAAGTAGCGCCTAACGTATCACATGAGTCTTCTATAAAAAACAATTTATGTTTTTTAGCAATTTGTTTGATTCTTTTAAGATCGGGAACATTTCCAATCAAGGAAGGGATCATTAAAGCTTTTGTTTTTTTGGTTATATTCTTTTCAATTTGGCCCACATCTATTTGATAGGTTCCCACTTTAACATCAACAAATACAGGAACTAAATCGTTCTGAATAATTGGGGATACGGTAGTAGAAAATGTTAGAAGGGGAGTAATTACTTCTGATCCTTTTGCTAAATTTAGTAATCTTACTGCTAAAAGATTGGCAGACGAGCCGGAGTTAACAGCAATTCCGAATTTTTTACCGAAAATTTTTGAGACTCTTTCTTCAAATCGCTCAGTCTCTTTTCCTGTAATTGTTCTGTGTTCATCCAAAACCCTTATGATTGCTTTTTTTTCTTCTTCGCCGTGTACAGCCTGGCCGTATGGAACTCTTAAGTTATTTGCTTTTTTCACAAATCGATTATACGTTAAACAAGATAAGCTGACAATAGCGTGCTATAATGCTATGATTCTTTAGTTTATACAATGACGAAAAAGTCCTCTCTCCCGAGCATATCTATTCTTACTATTACTCTTAATCCTAATCCTCAGGTTTTCAAAAAAGTTTTGGAATCAATTAAAAATCAAGATTATCCAAAGTACTTGATCGAACACATCATAGTTGATGGGGGTTCAAAAAAAAATACAATTAGCTTCCTTAAAAAATATGGTTGTAAGTTAATAATTAAAAGTGAACTTAGAGAGCAAAGTGAGGCAAGAAGAGTATTTGCTGTAAAAGAGGCACGAAACGAAATTGTTCTTTGGTTAGAATCAGATAATAGCTTATCCCACAATGAGTCTTTGCGAGAATTAGTTCAGCCTTTTATGGACGATAATAAAATATTTTCAACTTTTACACTTCACTACGGAATAAATAAGGAAATGAAAGTACTTGACAGATATTGTGCCCTTCTCGGTGTAAGCGATCCTGTCGCTTTCTATTTGAATAAAGCAGACAGAGAAACTTGGCTAACAAATACGTACGAAAAAGGAAAGATAATTAAAAGACGCAGTAACTACGATACAGTTGAATTTAACAAAAGCAATCTGCCAACGGTAGGAGATAATGGATTTTTGACGAGAAGAAAAGTTTTACTTAAGGCGAATATTTCCTTTGAATCCTATTTACATATAGATATTTATGTAGATCTATTAAAATTGGGTTATAAAAGATTTGGTGTTGTAAAAAAGGTAAATATCGAACACGACATAGGAAAAGGTATTTTAAATCTTGTTAGAAGAAGAGTTTTATATGTTAAAAGGTACTCATTGTCAAAATATATAAATCACAGAAGATATGCCGTTTTCGATTTCAATTCCTCAAAAGATGTAGTGAATTTATTGAAATATATTTTTTATACAGTTACTTTTATCCAACCATTGTTTTTAAGCACGAGAGGATTTTTAAAAATTAGAGATACTGCATGGTTCCTACATCCTTTTATGTGCTGGCTGTTTTTGATATACTACCTGCGATTTACAAGTTTTTCCCTGCTCAAATTAAAATTAAGTAAAAAACTATGACAACGATTATTCTCTGCGGAGGTTTGGGGTACAGACTTAAAGAGGAAACTGAATTTAAACCCAAACCCATGGTTTTAATTGGTGGAAAACCTATACTCTGGCATATTATGAAAATTTATGCCAGTGCCGGCTTTAATGATTTTATTATAGCGCTTGGGTATAAGGGCGATATGATTAAACAATATTTTTTAAATCAAAGACATTTTCTTAACAATTTCTCCATTTCTACAAAAACAGGAAAAACAACTCTACACAAGTGGGTAAAAAACGAGAATAAAGCGGATAATTTTAAAATTACATTTGTAGATACCGGAGAAGAAACGATGCCCGGAGAAAGAATACTGCGTGTCAAAAACTTTATTCCTAAAACGGATAAAAATTTTATGGTAACCTACGGAGACGGAGTTGCAGACATCGATATTAAAAAATTGGTAAATTTTCATAAAAGACAGGGAACAATAGGCACCATTACTGGTGTTCATCCGAGAAGTAAGTATGGACTTCTAAAAATCAACGATAAAGGTATTGCCGAGAGTTTTAAAGAAAAACCTGTGTTAAAAGAACATACTAACGGTGGATTTATGATATTTAAACGGGAATTTTTTAATTATATAAAGCCGGGAGAATTTGAGCATGAGGCGTTAAAAAGGTTGGTTTCCAAAAAGCAATTATCGGTTTATGCTCACGATGGGTTTTGGCATTGTATGGATACATACCCCGATGTAGACAATCTTAACAGGATTTGGATGGAAGATCCGAGGTGGAAAGTATGGAAGGATTAAAAAAAGGAACAATTGTTATTACAGGAGGCGCAGGGTTTATTGGAGGCAATCTTGTAAAACAGCTAATAAAATCGGGTAACCAAAGCATAGTTGTAATAGATAATCAAATTAACAAAGATTCAATTTATGCGACCGAGGATTTAAACTTAAAAACTACACTTAGAATTGCAGATATACGAAAAAAAGAATTAATAGAGGAGATTTTCAGTTTTTATAATCCCGATTTTATTTTTCACTTAGCAGCAGAGCCAATTGTAGAAGAAGCTTTTGATAACCCATATTCCACTTTCAACACAAACGTTATGGGTACTGTGAATGTTCTGAATGCCGCAAGAAAACTAAACAATTTAAAAGCGGTGATAGTTGCATCAAGCGATAAAGCATATGGCAAGACCAAAAAAGCTTATACAGAAGAATC
>Ga0075637_124_pt1 | contig 7002 bp, 9 predicted proteins | sample RifGroA1_FD_68389 | JGI IMG/M metagenome (GOLD analysis project Ga0075637, IMG submission 68389) | Microgenomates (Woesebacteria) bacterium GW2011_GWA1_41_13b | reverse complement strand
GTACTTCTGGGATAAACTTTTAATTAAGAATGGAGAATATATTACTTTGAAAAGAGGGGAGTATTTAGAAGGATTGGCCGAATATGACAAAAGTGTAATTTCTGAAGAAAGATTAAAACAATATGAAATAGAGGAAGTAGCTGCAGCAACGACACTGGTTGGTCCACACCGGGATGATTTCACAATTAATCTAAATGGCAGAGATGTGAGTAAATATGGCAGTAGGGGAGAGCAGAGAATGGCAGTGTTGAGATTGAAACGTAAGGAAATAGAATATCTGGGGGGAAATCCACTGCTTTTACTTGACGATATCTTTTCTGAATTGGATCACAAACACCGGGAAGAAGTAATGAACTTGGTTAAAAATTATTCTGGGCAAGTAATCATGACTACTGCAGACCGGCATTTGCTCCCCTCCTTCGCCAAGGCTTCGGAAGGGCAAGCCATATATAATGTTATTGAGTTATGAAGTTTACAGAAAAGGATTTACAAAAATTGTGGAGACCAGATAAGGATAGTAGTGGAGAAGATAATGGGCAAGTCACGATTATAGGGGGATCGAAGCTGTTTCATGGAGCGCCAATGTTGGCAGTAAAGGCGGCAAGCCGGCTAGTTGACATGGTATTTTTTGGTTCCCCTGAAAGGGATCTGGAAAAAGTGGCTAAATTAAATTCATTTATCTGGATACCTTGGGAGGATATGGAGGAGTATGTGGCTAAATCGGAAGCAATATTGATCGGGCCGGGGATGATGCGGTATAGGAAAAATTTGCCGGAGGGAGTGTTTGATGAAGCAGGGACGGAGACGAGAATGCTGACTCAATACTTATTGGGAAAATATAAAGATAAAAAGTGGGTGACACAAAGATTGAAGAGGCAGCGAAGAAACACAAGTGTGTAATTATTTCAAAGGGTCCAGTAGCAATTGTGACAGATGGGGAGACTACTTATGAAGTAAGGGGGGGAAATGCGGGATTAACTAAGGGGGGGACGGGGGATGTGCTAGCCGGAATAATTGTGGGACTGGCGGCTAAAAATCCACCACTCCTGGCTGCAGCGGTTGGAGCATATGTAGTAAAAAAGACGGCGGAGAAGCTGTTTTTGGATAGGGGTTATGGGTACAACGCTGATGATGTGGCAGACAGACTTGTATTTCCCGCATAATCTCCGTAAAATAACCGCACTACTTCGCCAAGGCTTCGTAGTGTAAATATGTACATTCCCAAATATGCCATTACAACCTTGATTTTGAAGAATATTGGTCTGGTAGAAGCGGCCAGAGAAGTAATTGAAAACGCTCCGTTGGTGCCGGCCTGGGAGGCTAAATTCCAGGATGAAGCTAAATTGCGGGCTGTGCATTATGGAACGGCACTTGAGGGGAATGATTTGACCATGGGAGAGGCAAAAATCATCGTAGAAGGGGATGTAGATACTCCCCACCAGGCCAGTGAGGCGGGGGGGGTAGCGAGGGAGCGGGACGTGCAGGAAGTAATTAATTACCGGAAAGTGCTGGATTTTATCGAGAGCGTAAAAGAAGTACCTAACTACACCGGAGATTTACTGCTTAAGATGCACGAACTGGTGGTAAGTAAGCTGGTGGCCGATGGACAGGCGGGGAGGTACAGGACCAGCCAGGTAGTGTTGCGGAACTCACTGACCGGAGAAGTAGGGTTCAGGCCACCCCAGGCTCTGGAAGTGCCTTTCCTGGTAGATGAATTCTTAAGATGGCTGAATAGCGATTTTGGGAAAAGAGAGCATCCGGTGCTGCGGGCGGCAGTGACCCATTATGCATTGGCGGCAATTCATCCTTTTGTGGAAGGAAACGGGAGAACGGCTAGAGCATTTGCCACCTTGATACTTTTTGCCGAAGGGTATGACATTAGGAGATTTTTTGCCTTGGAAGAATATTTTGACAAACACGCGGAGGAATATTTTGGCAGTCTGATGACTGTCTCTAATCAATCACCAAAACTGGAAGATCGGGACATCACGCCATTTTTAGAAGTATTTTGTCAAGCATTATCAATTGAGTTAACCAGGATTAAAGAAAAAGTCAGAGAGTTGTCAGTAGATATTAAAATTAAACAAAGAATGGGCAAACAAATTGCCCTGTCTGAACGGCAAATGAAATTAATGGAATACTTGAATAGTAACGGGGAAATGAGCATGAAAGAGGCCAAGGGGGTATTGTCTATGGTTTCGGAAGACACTATATTGCGAGAACTGAAAGATTTGCTGGACAAGGAAGTTATTACCAAAAGGGGCAGCACAAAATCTGCCAGATATGTGCTGAAAAAATAATGCAAAGCTCTGCACAAATGTTTTACGTAATGTTGGCACTGCCGACTTTGTTTGGGTTAACACTGGTCGGGGAGGGGATGTACAAAATGAGTCACTATGAACCGGGATGGGTAAGTATTATTTTAGGAATTCTTTTTCTGGCCGTCGTAGCATTTGGCTATTTCTTTTTGAGAGGATACGTGGGGTAACCTCACCTAATACCTCACCCTTAATTCCACCCCTACTTTAGGAGAGGGGGTGTTATCCTATAGTATTGATTTACTTATATTTGTAGAGTAAAATCTGATTATGCTAGAGATCGAGTTACCCCATCCTGGGATAAACACGGACAAAGACAGGAGATTCACGTATTTGAATAAAGATGGTATATGGTCTGAAATAGGAAAATATTTTGATGGATTGGGAATATTTGCTTATAATTATCCACTAGCAGCTGATGTCTGCGCCGGAGACGGTTCGGTTGCCGCTCTTTTAGTTGGGCGTGGTTGGTCTCCTAAAGATATCTATTGTTTTGACAAGGCTCGCACGCTTTCCCCACTAGTGAAAAGGGTGAACTGGCGTTATTGGAATTTGTACAATTTGGGTGTTGCGATACGAGGTGGGGAACAATTACCCCGGAATATAGAAAAACTGAAAGGATTCTTTGACTTTGTGGCAATGGCTCAAAGTTTTGGGGTTTATGAATATGCTCATGAAGTGTGTGGTTTTTTAGTGCGCGCAGGTGGGATTGTGTACAGTTCTGGTATTTCTTTAAATAGGGGGCATCCCGAGTCTTGGATTAAAGAAGACAATTCCCATTTAATGAGGAAAGTTGGGTGAATTGCAATATAATCATTCATATGAAGTTTGCTCTCTTTGCAAAGTATTTGGAAAAGCTGGAGGGGACGAGTAGTCGGAATGAAATGACGGTGATCTTGGCTAAGCTTTTTGGCGAGGCCAGTCCGGAGGATGCCAGATTAATTGCATATCTATCTGCTGGAAGATTGGGACCTGCTTACAATTCACCTGATACCGGGGTGGCAGATAAGATGATGGTTAAAGCTTTGGGACCAGAGGCAGAAAAATTATTTAAGCAAAAAGGAGATTTAGGGTTGGTAGCACAAGAGATTAAGAGTATAAGAGCAGGAGAGTATAAGAGTGTAAGTATAAAAGATGTTTATCAGAAATTATTGGAGATGGCGGGAGAGGGAGGAACCGGAAGCCAAGAAAAAAAACAACAATTAATTCGGGACCTGTTGGATGGGTTAGATGCAGTGTCTGCAAAGTATGCTGTAAAAATAATTTTGGGAAAATTGCGAACCGGATTTTCAGATATGACCGTACTTGATGCTTTGTCGTGGATGATTGGGGGGGACAAGAGTAAGAGAAAAGAGATAGAGAAAATGTACAACGTGAGAGCGGATTTGGGAGAAATAGCGGAGATAATTAAGCAGATTAAGAATAGTAAGCGGATTCAGCAGATTAAGTTGGAACCGGAAATTGGGACTCCAATACTTATGGCTAGAGCAGAGAGGGCAAAAAATCCTGGGGAAATATGGGCTAGAAACGGAAAATGTGCTTTGGAATATAAATTGGATGGATTAAGAATTCAAGCACATATTAGAGCAGGAGAGCAGGAGAGTATAAGCTTGTTTAGTAGAGGACTGGAGAACGTAACAGCAATGTACCCTGACGTGGTAGAGGGACTTTCTAAACAACTGAAACAGAATTGTATTGTAGAAGGAGAAATGATTGCGGTAGGGAGTAACGGAAGATTTTTGCCGTTTCAGGAAACTGTACAACGGAAACGGAAATACGACATTACAGAAATGTCTAAAAAAGTTCCCCTGAAAATATTCCTTTTCGACATACTTATGACTAATAAGTCAAATATGACTAATAAGACAAATAGGGAAAGGCGGGAAACGCTGGAAAAAATAGTAAAACCGGGGGAGATAGTGAAATTGATGCCCAGAATTATAAGTGAGAGAGAGACGGAAATTGAAGACTACTTTCAAAAAGCTTTAAAAGCCGGAACAGAGGGGATTGTGGCTAAGAAACTGGATGGACCGTACCAGGCGGGAGCACGGGATTTTAATTGGATTAAATACAAGAAAAGTTATACCCAATCAGCATTGTCTGACACTATTGATGCAGTAGTAATGGGGTATGACATGGGGCAAGGTAAAAGATCTAGTTTTGGAATTGGGGATTTTCTGATTGGAGTGTATCAGCCTGATTTAGACAGTTTTGTAACGATTGCAAAAATTGGTACCGGTTTAACAGACGAGGAGTGGAAAGAGATGAAACTCAAATGTCAAATGTCAAATGTCAAATCAAAGCCGGAAAATTATAAAGTGTCTAAACAGATGGAGTGTGATCGTTGGGTGAGTCCTAAAATAGTGGTAGAGATATTGGCAGACGAAATTACCAAATCTCCGATGCATAGTAGTGGTTACGCTTTACGGTTTCCCAGACTTGTTTCCTGGCGAGACAAAAAGCCGGAGGATTCTACTACTGTTGCAGAGATGGAAAAAATGTTTAAATTACAAAAGACTGGCGGTGATTATTAATGGCAGTAAAAGCATCAACAAGCTTATCTCCTAACATAGCTTCGACACTGTGCTATATCCCAGTGGTGGGTTTTGTGGCGGCTATAGTGTTTTTGATTGTAGAAAAGAACACTACTGTACGCTGGAATGCAATCCAATCTCTTTTGTTGGGATTGGGAACCTTCGTGTTGGATCTGGTCTTAGGAATGACAATCGTGTTGGCTCTACTGGTTCCCATTGTGAACATAGCGTCATTGGTTGTTACTTTGGTATTGGCCGTGAAGGCATACCAGGGAAGCACAGTGAGACTACCTTTATTGGGAGGGTGGACCGACAAAGTTTCCAAGAAGGTATAATTCTTACTTATGCGAGTGATTGTAGGGCTAGGAAATCCGGGAGTTGATTACGTGGGGACAAGGCATAATGCAGGACTGCTCCTGGTGGAGCAGATTGCCTCTAATGCCAACAGAGCCTCTGATTATGGATGGAGAAAACACTACGATGCCCTCATTTATAAAACTCCCGATTTGATATTGGTGAAGTCGAAAGAGATATTTATGAACGAATCGGGAAGATTGCTGCAGGCCGTGCCTGCCGGCAGGCAGGGATTGCCGGAAGGAGAGCTGTATGTGGCACATGATGATTTGGATCTAAAATTGGGAGAATTTAAAATCCAGTTTGGTAAAGGTCCCAAAGATCATCACGGAATAGAATCGGTTGAAGGAGCCCTGGGAACGAAAGATTTTTGGAGAATAAGAATTGGAATTGATAATAGAGCAGGAGAGCGCGAGGGCGGGAGAGCGGGAGAAGAATATGTGTTACAAAAATTTACAGCTGAGGAAAAAGTTATTCTAGATAAAACTCTTGATGCAATCGTTAAAACAATTAATTCAGACCAAAAACCCGGTAGATAAAAATAAATACGTTTCCCGGGAGTTTCAGGATTATGGGTACCGGCTGGCGGCAGAGATAGGGGATTTGGCTCATAAATCGTTATACATAAAATTGGCTAAGACTATAGACAGAAGTATTTTGGAGCAATGTAAAAGATTTGTGATTGATAGTAATGCTGACAATCGGGGAGCCTTGTTTATGTGGAAATTGAAAGAGTTGAAGAGCGGGAGAGCTGGAGGGTAAAAGTTGTATACTGGAAATATGTGGATATATAGAATAATAGTCCTAGCAGTAGTAGTTGGATTACGGTTGTGGATGAGACAGGATTGGGTGGGGAGTTTGTGGTTGGCCGTGGGATGGATAATTGGCATGATGCTAGCTGAGGCGGATCATCTATTTTATGTAGCGGTATGTAACCCTCAGGAATTGACTTGCCAGAGAGTTCGACGGGAAGTGCAGAATAAAAATTGGAGAAACGCTTGGGGAATATTGAAAGCGACGTCGGGGGAGAGGGTTAGATTACCGATACATAATATTCTGACTGGGCTGGTGGTAGCAGTGTTGGGACTATGGGTAGTAAGTAGTGTAGGAAGTGTACTGGCCTCGGGAGTGGTAGTGGGTTTAGGGGTTCGACTATTTACTGACTTTTTGTCGCAGGATAAGAAGAATTGGTTTTGGGTCTTTGCCAGAGAATTTGGTAAAAGAGAAATAGATATTATTGGAGGAATTTGGGGATTGCTTCTCTTAGTTTCTTTGATAGGATTGGTGCGATGATTTGGCAAATATTATTTTGGTCGTTTGTGGGAAGTGTGGCCAGTTTGGTAGGGGGAATATTTTTGGCACTGCGCAAAAAAGCATTTACTCACGCACAATCTTTACTATTAATATCATTTGCGGCGGGAGTATTGTTGGCAACGGCTTTTTTTGATTTGTTGCCCGAGGCGGGAAGTAGTCTATCTTTGGTGGGGATATTTTTAGGGATAATTTTTCTTTTTTTCCTAGAAAAATTTTTGTGGTATCACCATCACGACGAAGAACACGAAGGTCACAAGCGAACGCCCATACTTATTACAGTAGGGGATACGGTGCATAACTTTATTGACGGAGCAATAATTGCAGGAACTTTTCTGGTTTCACCAGTAACTGGAGTAGTAACGGCCTTGGCAGTGGCGGCGCACGAGATTCCTCATGAGATGGCGGATTTTGGAGTGCTGTTAACAAAAGGTTGGGCTAGAAAAAAAGTAATTTTGGTTAATGTGCTTTCGGCGGGGGTATCT
>Ga0075637_122_pt1 | contig 8018 bp, 8 predicted proteins | sample RifGroA1_FD_68389 | JGI IMG/M metagenome (GOLD analysis project Ga0075637, IMG submission 68389) | Microgenomates (Woesebacteria) bacterium GW2011_GWA1_41_13b | reverse complement strand
GATTAGTAGTGGTTGCAAATTGTAAATTAATACCCAAGTCGCCTGATTTATTTTCCGCCCCCTGCCCGCTGATAAATATAAACCAATATCCCGCGCCCAACACTGCGGCAACTGCAGCAAGCCCAACAATTATTTTTGCCATATACCAAATTAGTATACCCGAAAGTTAAAGAAAAAGGACAGTATCTTTATTCCACCAAAGGTGTAAGGTTAAGAACGGTTGGAGAGGAACACTCCTCTCTCGTACAAAGAAAGGACCATGGCCCATGTTCGACATAACGCAAGCTCAAATAGATAAAGCAAAGCTCGGCACTATCTGCGCCGTCGGTGGCGCAGTCGCAGTAATGATCGCCGGCTCCTTCTGGCCCGGCTGGTCAACCGAAAAGACAGTTCAGAAGCGCCTTGCCGAGCGTGACAAAGCTACGCTCGTGCGCGTACTCGCGCCGGTGTGCGCCGAGAAGTTCCGCACCCAGCCGAACTTGGCTGTCAAAGTGGCTGAGCTCAAAGGCATCAGCACATGGCAGCGCGACGGATACCTAGTCAATGGTAACTACGTCGTCAAGTCCGGTCTCGCCTCTACCGATTCCGACATCGGCACTGCCTGCGCAAATATGCTCGACGACCTCACTAAGTAGCCGCCGGTTCGGAATACTGCCGCTTAGCGCCCACCGGCGTCGAGCGGTTTTTTCTTTTAGCGGACCGATGAGACTATCGACTGGGCGAAACTAAGCACTAACTGCAGGACCGCAATCCAAAAATTAATAAAAAGAGTCAAAAGGCCAAGCAAGAAAGACATGAACATCTGCAAAAGATTAATGAGTGCATCCATAAAATAGTAGTATGAGTTATCGTATCCCGGTGTCGCACGATATATTAACCGCAGTGTAGCCTGTGGTGCCGACGATGACCTCGGCGTCGCTGCAGCACTGTTGGCGGCCACCTCGTTGATGACCTTGCGCGTAGTGGTGAGCTCGTCTTCGACCTCCTTTTTTTCCTGTCTGAGCTTGGAGTACCGAAACTCGTCGCGGATTAAGCCCGGGAGGATAAGCAACAGTGCAACCAACACCCCGCTCATCATCGCCAAAAACAGTACAACCGCCAGCGAGCCCTCTATCTGCCAGGACAAAAAGATAACAGTAATTGGGACAATGTTCTGCAGGACAAAAATAACCGATAAAGCGCCGAGTATAGCCCCGACCAAAAGAAAAAATATCATACTCTTCAGTCCAAAAATAACCGATAAAGCGCCGAGTATCGCCCCGACCAAAAGAAAAAATATCATACTCTTCAGTCATAACTGAAAGTACATGAAGATTGGATGTGGCTCTTGGTCTGCCTATCTGCCGCCCTTGGGCTTTTTGGCACTGCGCATGCCGGCCTTGCGCACCACCGGCTGCATGCGCGACGCCTGCGGGCGTCGCGCATTAAAGTCCATCCTACCGGCGCCTTTTTTGTTACTCATAGCTCCACTATACGCTACAAAAACTGAAGTGATGCTGAGGGGAGAGCAACCCGCCGCAGTACTAATCCTCCGGAACTACTTAGCTGCTTACTTCGACTTTAAAGCCGGCGTAGGCCATGCGCTTCATGTCAAAAGGCATGTCCTTGTGGCTGTGGTCCTTGTACTTCTTGTCGAAGTAGGCCATCACCTTTTTATTGACTGCGTCGCGATGCGCACGCGACTTGTAAGTAATAAAGGAAAACCAGACCGCCTCTCCCCCTTTTTGTTTGGTCATCTTGGGGAAGGTACGGGTGACCCATTTCGGCTTGGCGTCATCTATCATGCACTCCTTATAATCGAGTGCACCGAAACGGCGCCACACCCGCGCGGCGTCCTTGGAGAGCTTCTTATACTTCCCCGTGTTCTTCTTAGGAACCACCAGCACAAACCCGTCTACATATTTAGCTTTTGTCATAGGCTCCTACCCTACCCCATCCCGCCTAAATATCCAATTAACTACTGAGCTAATTACGGAGTTTCTATTTGAAAAAATTAATAATGAATTAATTTTATCCTAGACAACCTTTTCAAAAAACTCAGTTGGAATATAGCCATATTTTTTACCTCGATGACCAATATATGTAACCATAAACTTTTCTAACTTTTTGAAATCATCAGTTCCCTTTTTGTAAATTTTCAAGTCGTATTCAGCGTTCGCCGTACGTGTTATCGCTGCAATATCTCCTTCTTCTGCTACTTTTGTATTTCGTAGTGAACCAGTACCAAGCCTAAAATCGACGTTATTACCCGCCTCATAAGTCACCCTTGATTCTTCCTCAAGACCACCTAAGTCGAGATATTTTATTTTGACTATTGTTGAGTAAGTCGGCTTATCACCCCTTGCATTTGGAATTGTTAGAGCGGGAAAGAAGTCAAAAGAGTCTTTACTTAACCAAAAATATTGTGAGCCTTTTGATTCTTGCGTGCCCGGCTCGGCGTTTATGCGTATTGTATCTGCGTGACCAAGCATCAATAACATTGTATTGGCTTCAATATCTTCAATTTTAGAAGACATTCTCTGGTCCTCGTCATATAGCAGCTTCCATTCCGGCATCACTGCGTTGATAGGAATCGCTGGTGCATACAAATCCCACGCCTGAGAATGATAAGCGCTATAAAAGTCCTCCCAATCAAAACCAACTTCTTTTACCCTTGCTGGCGATAAACCAATCGCGGCTTCAACATTTTGTGTCATACCAGGTCCCGTGAAGTTTCCCGATGTCACAATCAAGGTTTGTTCAGTAGTATTTTTATATCCAAACAACTTTGCATGCATCAATCGTTTTCGATTCAATATCGTTACTGTAGCTCCACACTCAAGGAGTTTCTCTACTAGTTGTTTGCTGGTGAGTTTTTGTGAGGTGCTGCCAGCAAACATAGCAAAAACTTTTCCACCTCTTGCAACGTGATTTTTAAAAATATCATAAAAACGTACTCCGCCATTATAGTTTCCAAATCCTGAGAGTATATAAATATCACCAGTACCAGGCGTTACGTGATCGATCCAGTGTTCCTCCAAAAGACTTAGAAGTGTCTTCTTACCTTGAGTACTATAAATATTCGGCTGTAATAAAAATTCGTCATTAATCATGGTTACTTTTGAAAAGTTAGGATAGATTCTTTGCCTATAGAATTCTTTGAATGAAGGCCGTAACGATTATACGCTTGTACCGGCTCTATAGAGATTTTCTTAAAGCCAACACTCTTTACAAGTTCACCTACAAGCTCTGGGGTTTCCATTATAAACCATTCAGAACCTAACTTAGTCCTATTCGGACCTATTACCCAGAAGTTATTGGATCCAGGCTTTTCTATGCTATACAATTCTTCAAGAACTCTCAACATGGACGAAAAATACCTAGCATAGGCATAGGGCGCTGCTTTTTTTCTAAAACCAGCTGTAGTATTTTTTTCAACTTCATTCTTCACATGATAAATCACATCCCTTATTTTTTTAGGCAAAACGCTTATCTGTTCACCAAAGACAAGTTGATCAACTGAAGCTACATCGCGAGAACCTATAAGTTCCTTTTCCTTTTTTAGAATTTGTTTCGGTTGTATCAGACCTAGAGCAATCATTGAGAGTCGGTAGGTGTCCACATATGGCAAAGCTGTAGCGTAGGGGGGAGAAGATACAGTGCCATTAATTTTAATTTTTTGTATAGAGGACAAATCTCTTGAATCAAAATTAAAGAGTCTTACTTCAGGACTTTTTTTTAGACCAAACTCTTTTATCCATTCAGAATGCTTCTGAGAAAGCTCTTCAAATTTTGATTTAAAACTTTCCAATAAACCAGCACCTTTTGGAACAACGGCTCGTCTTCTTATTCTAAGATCTCTCGGATCCTGGAGACTATGATCTCTCAACAAATTGCTTAATACTACCTGTGCAATAACTCTTTGGTTCGTATTTAGTTGAAGCAGATGATTTTGTATATATTCAAGCTGCCTAAACTGATCGGATGGAAACCATTTTATTAAATAGTTTTTTGTCTCTTTATCATAAAAAGGTCGATTCATTAGATTTGGTTTCCAGATAATTTTTCCAAAGGAGGGCATCTCACCATAAATTTTCTTTGCCTTAGCTAAAAGAAAAGCGAACGGGTTTAACTCGACCCCGAATGCTTTGTAACCCAAATCTCTTGCTTCGATTAGCGTCGTCCCAGAACCCATAAAAGGATCCATAACGACTGAACCTTTGTTGAAATTAGCCAATATTAATGATCTTGGTGTCTGTGGATTAAAACGACCTTTATACTCATGTAAACCATGTGGACCATACCTCCTAGACTGTGTTCGTGTAGTTTTTCCATTGAAAGATTCCCTAATGCTTTGAATTGACGGAAAAAAAACATCATTAAGAAAGACACCCTTAACGAAAGTGAGCTTCTTTGCTTTCTCAAAAGGAAGACCTGGTATAACCAAAAGTGAATTTCTTTCTATTTCTTTCTCTTTAATTTTGCCACCCGCTTTCCTTATTTCTTTCGCCAGGAAGTTTTTCTCGTATTTGAATAAGTTATAATCAACAATTTGAATTTTTACTTCCGTCATGATTTTTGTATAACCAAGATATGCTCAATACCTTGTCGCCCAATTCCTTGAAACGAGCTACGTTTACGATCCACAATTCTCTGCATCTTCTCGACAACTTTCCATCCAGTTGTCTCACATGCATTTGTGACTATTTTTGTATTATCAATTAATCTCCCTTTAATTATGGAGTCTCCTATAACCCAGAATTGCACAGCGCTTGGTTTAGTAACGTCATACAGATTCTCAAAAATTGAAGTTAGATCATTCTGAAAATCAAACTCATCTTTTCTACCCGTACCTGAGTAAAATGGTCGTGCACCAATTTCTCGCTCTCGTGACCATAAGGGGTCTAAACCTAACCAAAACATTCGATATTTATGGTAAAGCCAGTATTCATAAGCATTTGGATAAGGAGGTGAGGTGATAACCAAGTCGATATCATTGATGTGTTTATATGTAGTTTTTTCACGAGCATCACCCAGAATAACTTTTGAAACCCCCTGCCATGAATCCGACTCTCTATTCTCGGAAAATCTTTTATAAACAGAATTACAAGAATTGGAAATAATTTTAATTATCTGATTTCTATCCAGTCCTTTTTTAATTGCAACATACTGAGTGTCTGACTTTTGGTTAGACACTTTTACAATGACTCTGCTTATCGAAAATTTGAGTAGATTGGAAATATGTTCAACATTACCAAGTTTATTAATGAAAGACACGGAAGTGGAAAGTATTTCTTGTGCATCGTTACTAAACCAATGATCAAGATTTGGAATAGTTGAACTATTTGTTTTCTTTGATTTCTTACCCAACTCAGAGACAAGCTCTTCACTAATGTTTCTGAAATGTTCAAGATCAGTTATAGAAAAATAATGAGAATACACTTTCTGTAGTAAGCTTGCCAAACCATTTACGTCAATTCCATAAACACTGTGCCCTGCATTTAATCCTGCCGTGAGTGTAGTTCCACAACCAGCAAAGGGGTCGAGTATATTTAATTTTTTCCCTGAAAAGGCACTGATTATGCTTTCTGGAATAGGCGGAATAAATCTGGCGGGGTAAGGATGTAAATCAGTTATATCACCTCGACTTGATTCACTAGGAAATGACCAGTTGGTTTTTCGAAGAGTTTTAATTTCTTTTTCTGTAAGGATAGACTTCATCTCCTTTAGTATAGCAATTGCATAGAAAAATCCCAGTGTCTTTATCTACACAACAATTAAGCATCCTAGAAGCCCAAACCTGCCTCAAACCGGCTGGGAGTACTTGAAACTCGAACCAAGCCTACCAAACACAAAGGACATAGTTACCTCTTTAAAAGTGGTGGATATGGAATCCTTTTCGAAACAGGATTTCCTACTTCTTCCTGCAGACAGTGCCAAATGGCGTACATCGCATATGTATCAAGCCCACAGTAGATTTTTAGATCTTTGCTTATCTGAGCCTTCTCTCTCGGTGTAGTTGCCGGCGAAACCATCTTCCACCACGCATCCGCAGCTTGTCCCCCGTCCCGGACACCAAGACTCTCGTAGCTAAGTTCTGGCGCAAGAGTAGGTAATACTTTTTTGAGCGACGCGCTCCCTTTAAAGCCGTGGTGTATATAATGCTGGTCGGAGAAAATTTCCATCAAATCGTAGAGCATGCCGTTGATCCTATCAAACAGCGCGGTGTGGCTGGGCAACCGCAGGCCTATTTCTTTATTTACCCCGGCTTCAAAAGACTTGTACCAAGCTATAACCGTACCGCCCGGCTTGATATGCTGTTCGAGCAACCTTGCTACTTCTTCCGAAGGATCCGAAAGATTGTTGTGCAAAAACTCGACATGCTCCAAATCCCCGTCTGGCTTGCGTAAAATATGGAGGGAAAATTGAAACGGTATCCGCTTGTAAGGCCCGTAGCCGTTAAACACCGGGATAGCTGGGCCAAAAGCCTCGTAGTCAAAAAAGTAGAGCGGGTAAGCCAAAGACCCTAACTGTTTTTTTATCTCGCCAGTGCTAATGATCGGCTTTTGTAGACGGTGTGCATAGACTTGATTTTTTTGTTTATCGCTTAGTTCAAAGTCTTCTGGGATGTCATTTAGGTTAAAAATACTACGCTCCACCAGAAGCTCCAGTTTGGTTTTATGAATTCTAGAGAGGTCGTGGACAGAATATTCGGGCACATGCGGGTGAATATACTGAAAAGTACTGCAATGTTTTTTCCTGCTTTTATAAACGCACTCGCAACCACCAACCGGCTCATTTTCTTGTGACAAATACTCTTGAGCAAGCGCCATTTGTGCCTCCACTTCGGGCAACCGAGCCCCCACTTTGTCTGTTACATCGTCTTTGACCAGTAGAGCGTTAATGTCGAGACCACCAGATCGTACATACTCCTTATTTAGGTGTATGACAAAGTAGCGACCAAGTTTTATATTGGCGCGCCTTAAAACTGATACCTGAAAAGCAAGGTCATCAATATGGTCTCGAGATTCCCCTCCGTCCTCTTTTAGCGAGTTGGTTCCTTTGACCTCATAAAGATCCCAACAATCATTTACCTTGTCATACGAAAGCATGTCGTTCTTGGCAAGAAAACCATCAACTAAAAAAGTCGCCTGAAAGATTGTGGGCGCCTTGGAGGCCATAAAACGAACTGTTTCTTGCAAAGCATCATCGCCTGTAGCAACCACATGCACTGCGCCGGGAAAAAGATTTCTTGCGTACGCCTCTACCTCGTTTCCTTGTTCGAGGATATGCTTTTCAAATTCTGATAAATGAAATTTTTCGCCAATTTCCGGGCGATGAATTTTAAGCCAAACGTTCTTAGGGCAGTGTAGGAAACTTAAGAACGTGGTTTTAGAAATTATTACCATTTTGGAACTCGCTAGCGTTTAGAAGAATATGGAGGCTTGTGGTTATTAATATAAGCATTTAAACCATCACCCAAGCGCGCCAACCTTTGCATTTCTGAAACATGGTACGAACCAGAATATGTGTAAAATCGGAAACGACCAGTTCGAAACTCGACGGTAATATATCCGTCACCTATTTCAAAGGAAACTATATTTGAGTCGTTATCCCAGTCTCTGTATGGTTCCATAAAAGAATGCCAAACCTTCACTCTCAGCCTATCAAATACAAAGGATTTAGCTACCCTTCTAAATGATGGTGCGCACTTCGTTTTTGTGATAAAATATATTTAAGCAAGATTTTTATGATTTCTAATAAATCATTTATCTTAGGGGTTGCTAAGGGACTTTTTCTGTCGTACATTTCAATATTGCTATTGACAGCACAAGATGGTAGCGGCAAAATGGCGATAGCCATTTTGCCGCTACCATCTACTGATTAAGTAAGCTTTCTAAAAAGCTGAACTACCTCCCCTTCCAGTCTCTAATAACCAATTTTTTATTTTTTAGGTCGACGGTGACCGTTAGTTTTTGCCGCTCTTTCCACTTAAATTTTCTTATTATTTCCACCGGGAGAGCGAGGCTGTAGGACCC
>Ga0075637_128_pt1 | contig 8613 bp, 6 predicted proteins | sample RifGroA1_FD_68389 | JGI IMG/M metagenome (GOLD analysis project Ga0075637, IMG submission 68389) | Microgenomates (Woesebacteria) bacterium GW2011_GWA1_41_13b | reverse complement strand
TTATCCAAAGAAAAGACGAATACGGCTGAAATAAAGCAGAAAGTAGCCGAACTGCGCGGCCACATTGAAGAGCTTTTGGCGCAATCAAAAGAAAATACCAAAGAAATGTTTGAGAATACGCAAAGAATGCTGGCGGCCGCAAGAGAAACAATTATGACTTTAAGGGCCGAGGTTGATAAACTCACCATACCGCCCAAAAACTGGGGCACATTTTTAGGTACCAACCAAGAAGGCCAACCTATTGTTTTTACGAGTGGTAGTAAAAGGACCGTCAATTTATCGCCCCATATTGAACTTACAAGTCTTCGTAAAGGTCAAGAAGTAGAGTTAAACGAAGCTTTAAATATAGTGAGTGTTGCGAGTTTTGATCTCCAAGGCGAGGTCGCCAGATTAAAAGATATTTTAGATGAGAATCGGCTGGTTATTACTTTAAGAGCCGATGAAGAGCGAGTCGTGGAAATTGCCGATTCGCTTAAGGGAGAAAAATTTTCTGTCGGCGACATTTTAAGACTTGATCCGCGCTCCGACATTGTTCTTGAAAAATTACCGAAAGCGGAAATTAGCGAACTTTTACTTGAGAAAGTTCCCGATGTCACTTTTAAAAGCATTGGCGGTTTAAGTGACCAGATTGAAATTTTAATTGAAGCTATTGAATATCCGGCTCTTTATCCGCAACATTTTAAATCGCATAAACTTAAACCGACAAAGGGCATTTTACTTTATGGTCCTCCGGGTTGCGGAAAGACGCTTCTTGCTAAAGCGGTAGCCAATCGTTTAGCTCAAAAATTCAAAGAACAAACAGGAGACGACAAAATTGAAGCTTACTTCCTGAATGTGAAGGGCCCGGAACTACTTAATAAATTTGTTGGAGAGACCGAACGAAAACTCAGGGAAATTTTTCAAAGAGCAAAAGAAAAAGCTTCAGAAGGCAACCCGGTCATTGTTTTTTTTGACGAGCTTGATTCACTGCTGAGAACACGAGGTAGCGGAATATCTTCTGATGTTGAGTCAACCATTGTTCCTCAATTTTTGGCCGAATTAGATGGGGTGGAAACATTAAAAGACGTAATTGTTATTGGCGCTTCCAACAGACAGGATTTAATTGATCCGGCAGTGCTTCGGCCGGGACGTTTTGACATTAGAATCAAAGTTGGTCGCCCAAGCGAAGATGGTGCCAGAGAAATTTTTGCGGTTTACATTACCCAGGATCTTCCTTGGGGCAATGATTCAAACGGCAATCCTTATATTGGACAAAAAGAACATTCTGTTATTGACCGCTTGCGAAACAATAAAGCTTCTACCGTAGATTTGAGCACTGAGGATAAATTTGTATCTTATGTAATTAATATAATTATTGATTATCTTTACTATACCGGCGAACCTATTACCTGGACCGACAGGCGAGGCAATAAGCACGAATGGAATACCGAAATTATCGAAACTACCGATGCTGATGGTAAAAAGAAAAAAATCCACATTAAGGATATATTGGTTTCCGGCGCGTTAATTGAAAGTATTGTCACAAGAGCGAAAAAAACCGCTTTAAAGCGTTTAGTAACTATCGATGAAAAAGGTATTAAGATGATAGATTTCTACGAAGCTATGAAACGCGAGATAGAAGAACATGCTGATTTACCTAATACCACAAATCCCGACGATTGGGCTAAAATTTTAGGCCAATATTCTGAAAGCGGCGCGCGCGTTGTTCATGTTAGACCCCTTAGAAATCAAAAAATCAATAAACCCAAAAAGGAAGAAGTAGTTTCTACCGGCCACTATCTCTAAAAAATCCATCCCGCAATCAATTTGCGGGATTTTGATTTTTATATTAATCTAAACCTAATTTCGGTTTCTTTAAAAATTAAATAAAAGACAGGAGCTTTGATGAAACAGTATCGGAATTTATTGGCGGACGTCGGATTTGACTACGGCGACCCTGATTTGCCCATGGTTTTTGGAAGCGAAACCGAATTCGGTTTCGCTTATGGCAAAGTTTTAGACGGAAGTCGTGAGAGTTTTTCCTCTTATTATCAAAATGGCGGCTAATAATACCGGCGCTTTTGTGCGCGATCCTGAAAAACCGTGGGAAAGAGAAGGATTGAATCATTTTGAAACGGAAGAGATGAAACAAATAGCTAAAGGGGCCGCTTCCGGCAACGTTCATTGTTTGCCGGAAAGGATTAAAAACGAAATACTTAGAATCGGAATTTCTCCCGAAGATTTCCATTTGGGCCAAGTCGGCATAAATTTGCCCGATGGCGCCAGGCTTTATATTGACGGTTCCCACATCGAGGCCTCCACTAGCGAATGCCGCGATCCTCGGCAGGTTGTTTGCCTTGAAAAGGCAATGGAACGGATAATATACGAGGCCGCTCTTCAAGCTCAGGAAATTTGCGGCCGCCAGATTTTTATTTTCAAAAATAACACCGATGGGCGGGGTAATAGCTATGGTTATCATCAGAACTTCGCGCTTCTAAGGAATTTTTTTGAGGAGCTTCTTAATGAAGGCAGTTTTTGGAGACAGGCTTGGTTGAGCTTTATAATCAGCGACCAGATTTACACCGGCGGCGGCAAAGTCGGTTCTGAAAAAGGCGGTAAGGAGTGCGATTACCAGATTTCCCAAAGGGCCGATCACATTAGTGCTGTTTGCGGCCACGATACAATGGACAAGCGGCCGCTTATTAATTATCGCGACGAACCTTTGGCTGATCGGGATAAATGGGGCCGGCTTCACGTGATTTGCGGCGATTCTAATATGTCGGAGATTGCCACGTGTTTAAAAATCGGCGCCAAGGCCTTGGTTTTGAATATGCTGCAGCACCAGTATTTTACAAGGGAAAAACCAGATGAATATAAGAACTTGTTTATCAGCGATCCGGTCGGTGCTTTTAAAGCGATTTCAAGGGATTTGACTTGCCAAAAACCACTGCTTTTTACCGCTAATGGCAAAAAATCCGCTTTGGAAATTCAAAAAACATGGTCGGCGTTTTTAAGAAATTTTTATTTACACTCTTTCTGCCGCTACCGAAACCGATGGATCGGCGAAGTTGTTGAAAAAAGGGAGCAAATTTTAAAATGGACTGAAAAACATGACCGGATTTTGGATTCAATTTTGGACTGGCGCATAAAACGAAGAATGATTAAAACCTACATTAGGACGGGTTTTAAAAAAAGAGGCCAAAAAATTACTTATCAAAACGAAAACGTTAGAACGATGGATATTTCTTATCACGATATCGGACCGGACGGTTTTTTTAACCGGTATAATCAGCTTGGCAACGTTGAAAACCTTGTCGGCGAAAGCGACATCCAAAATTATATGGGAAACTCGCCGGAAAATACCCGCGCTTGGCTGCGCGGCCAATTGATAAAACATTATCCGTTTTATTTAACTGATATAGATTGGGCGATGGCGTCATTCCCTATTATCATTGGTGATTTTAAAGATAAGATAAGATTAAAGATGGAACCGCTCGGTTCCACAATGGATAAAGTCGGCGATTTGTTTGACGGAACGAAAACTTTTGAGCAATTTTGTGAACAATTTGTTTCACTTTATTTAAACAGAAAAGAAAATTTCTAAAAAGGAAAAACCATGCGCGACAGAATCGTAAGCGAAGAAATTGAATGGCTGTGCAGTTTCAGGCGAGGCCCGGAATGTAGTTGGATAGAATATGCCCAATCGCCTTATGAAGCAATTCACTGCGTTTTAAGGCAGAAACACGCGCCTCACAGCTCCGGCGACTTATATTTTTTAAATGGTTTCCGGCTTTACACCGATACCGGCGGCCATTTAGAAACGGCTTTACCGGAATGCACCGGTCCAAAAGAAGTTCTAAGATTTGAAAGGTGGGCTGAACGTTTCGTGTGTTGGATTGCCAAGGAATTTGGAAATATAGGTGAGTATATTTTTCATAAAAAAACCAGCGATGACAACTTGGCTTTCAGCCGGGGCTGCCATGAAAATTATCAATCGGACGTGATGTTTGGCCCCCTACTCACCGAATCAGAGGAGATCTTAAATAGTTCTCAAAATCCGGTTATTGATAAGAGAATTAATTATTTGGCTTTGTTTCTGATAACCCGCCAGATTTTTACCGGAAGCGGCGGCATTATGCTTTACTCAAGAATTAATAGAGGATTGGATCGGTATGTGATTTCTCCCAGAACTCATTTTATTAATGCCGTTATTAGCGGAGCGACAACCGAAGCCGCCGGCAACAAAAGAGCGATAATAAATATTCGCAATCAGCCATTGGCAAATAATGATAAATATTGGCGGAATCATTTTATTTTGGGAGACGCCAATATGTCGGATATCGCGATATTTCTTAAATTAGGAGTCACAAGCTGTATTTTGGAAATGATTGAAGAGGGTTTTTATAATGAAAATCTTTGCCTTTATGATATTACCGAGGCGGTCAGTTTGCTTAAAAGAATTTCCAGGGACTTGACCTTAAGAAATGTCGGTATTCGTTTGGCCGATGGAGTATATTATAATGTTTTGGAAGTTCAAGAAAAATTTTTTGAAGACATCAAAAGATATTTGGAGTGTACCAGTCACGGCAGTGAGAAGTTGGAAATTTTGGAGCGTTACCGCGAAGTGTTAACATGTCTTAAAACAGACGATGAAAAATCATACGGTCAGTCGGATTGGAAAATCAAGATGAGTATGATCCAAAGGTATATGGATGGAAAGTCACTGCCATTAAATCATCGAAGAATCAGGGCTTTAGATCTTAACTACCATAGTCCGGATCCCGAAAAAGGCCTTTATTATATTTTGAAAAACCGGACCGGCTCTCAGATTAAAAGTTTGGTAAGCGAAAGCGAAATTTCAGATGCCGACAAGTTTCCGCCCCTTAGCCGGGCCAAATTAAGGGTTTTTGTCCAAAAACTCTACGACGAACTCGGGTTGCCTTATTATGTTTCCTGGGACCAGTGTGTTTTCCGCATCGGCAAAATTATGGAATCGGCGACGTTTTATGAAAAAACATTGTGGATGCCCGATCCCAAGGCCTTTTGGGTCTCGGCTCTTAATTTGGAAAAAAACTTTGATGCCATAAAATACTTGAATTCTTTAAAGCCCGGCGCTATTATATTTCCATAAGTTCTTTGTTCAGAAATGAGTAAAAAGGAGAAAAAGATGGCGAAAGAACAGAAAATAATCAAAAAGATGGGTACGCCCGAAAAACAGAAAAGTACAGAACCCGAAAAAAAGATGAGAAGAATTAAGAAAACGATTGACGAGAAGAAAAAAGCCGATCTTGATAAGCTTATAGATGAAATTGACGACGTTTTGGAGGAAAATGCCGAGGAATTCGTTCAGAATTACGTCCAGCGCGGCGGAGAATAAGCCCAAAACGAGCCCCAGAACTTCCGGGGCTTTTTAATTGAAAGTTGAAGATTGTCATGCGGCGCCGGTTGATGGGTCTTGAAAAAGAATATGGACTTTACGGTGTTAATCCAAAAAAAATGGCTGAAACCGTGGACAAAATCCTTTCCCAAATGAGAACAGGTTTAGAGCACCTGGCAATAGAAGCGGTTCGGTATCGCACAATTTATTGGTCCATTAATGGCGCCAAATTATACAATGACACTCAGGGTGATCATCTTGAATATGCGACGCCGGAATGTGAATCGTTTAAGGATATCGTTGCTTGTGACAAGGCTGGTGAAAAAATTCTTATTAGACTGGTCAATTCTTACAATCAAAAAGAAAAAAGAAAAATCTTAATTTTAAAAAATAACATTTCTTATTATAGATCTAATGAGACCGATGGCATTGTCAGTGGCGAAACATCATGGGGCGATCATGAATGTTATCTCTTAGAAGCTTTTGAAAATATCTGCTCCGAATCGCGCTTTATAGATAATATTTTGCCTCATTTGGTAACCGAAATCATCTATACCGGCGCCGGGCACATTGAATCGTTAGGAGATTCTTATTGCTATGTTCTTTCTAGTAGAGCCGGTTTTATTACAAAAAAAACCGGCGAATCTGCAACTGCAGACAGACCGTTTATTATGAGAAGATACGGACAGGATACGCATGCTGATTACAACAAATGGCTTCGTTATCAAGTGGTTTCTAACGAAGCCAATATGCTTGAGGTGCCAACCTTCTTAAAATTCCTTACAACCCACCTTTGTTTTAGATTGGTAGAAGAAGGATGGCAGCTGCCGATTGATTTGGCCCTTGACGCTCCGTCCCAACTTAAAAAATTAAATCGTGATATTTATTTAGAAGATAGTTTAGAATTATTAAACGGCCAAACCAAAAAAGCGATTGACATCGAGCGGGTTTACCTTGAGGCGGCCAAAACCCTTGATCTTACGGACGAAGAACGAAAAGGTCTTGAACTCTGGGAGTGGGTTTTGGACTTGCTTTCTTGTGATTTAAAACTAGATGGCAATTTAAAAAAACTTTTCGGGGTTTTAGATCGAACCACTAAATGGTATTGGCTTAAAAAAAGGATGGAAAAAAGAAACTGGCCGCTAAGCCACCCCGAAATTTTAGGCATGAATCTGAAATATCACATTCTTAGCGATTCGCCGAAAGAAAGCCTCTGGTGCCTCTTAAATCTTAAAGATAAAGAGGAACCGTTTATTTATAGAGTCGTTTCGGAAGAAGAAATTGAAAGAGCCTTGACAGAACCGCCCCAGACTCGCGCCAAGATTCGCAGTGATTTTATAAAACTAGCATGTCATTATTCACCAGAAAGATTTAAGGTAATTAATTCAGATATCTGGAGTGAAGCCGTGTTAGAAGTAAAAGGTGAAAATAAGCAAATCAAAATTGATTTTGGAAACGATGATCCGCTAAACCCATCAAGGGAATCTTTTGAAAATTTTAAGAGAATGATTTTAGAAAACACCCCGGGCCATTAACGGCTTCGGGGTTTTATGTTATAAACGTAAGTGATTATGCTTGAAAAAAACTACACCAAAATCGGGCGGGCGGCCGAAATAGCGGACGCCAAAGAAAGGCGTTTTTACCGCGCTCTGGAAATGTTCCCGGCGTTTTTGTCGTGGTCCACTCTTTTTTTGATTGTCTTATTGTCGTGGCTCCTGCCTTTTTGGATGGCGATTTTTATTATCGCTTTTGACGTTTATTGGCTCTTTAAAACCGTGTTTTTATCGCTTCATATGCGCTCGGCTTTTAGTAAAATGAAGGAAAACTTAAAAAAGAATTGGCTTAGCGAACTTGCGAATATTAGACCGGTTTCAAAAGAACTTGGAAATATCAGTTGGCAGGATATATATCACTTGGTGATTTTACCGATGTATCAGGAACCGCTTGAAGTGGTCAGGTCAAGTTTTTTAAGCTTAAGCAAGGTTAATTATCCGTTAGACAAGTTGATTGTGGTTTTGGCCACCGAAGGGAAAGGTGGCGCTACTACCGCCCTTACGGCGGCGGAAATCAGAAGAGAATTTGGCGGCAGATTCTTTAAATTCTTGGTAACCGAACACCCCGCCGACATTGCGGGCGAAATTGCCGGCAAGGGCTCAAATGACAGTTGGGCGATAAAAGAGGCAAGAAATAAAATCATTGATGAATTAAAGATTTCTTATGAGCAAATTATTGTTTCGGTTTTTGACGTTGATACCGTAGTTCATCCGGAATTTTTCGGCCGCTTGACCCACGCTTATCTTTCTTCCAATAAGCCGCTGCGGTCATCGTTTCAGCCGATTCCGATTTTTGTAAATAATATCTGGGTTGCGCCGGCTTTCGCGAGGATTTTCGCTTTTTCAACGACTTTTTGGCAAATGATTCAGCAGTCGCGTCCCGAGCGGCTTATAACTTTTTCATCCCAGTCAATCGGCTTTAAGCCGCTCAGTGAATTGGGGTTTTGGCAGACCAACGTGGTGAGCGAGGACTCAAGAATTTTTTGGCAATGCCTGCTTTATTATGATGGCGATTGGCAGACTGCGCCGCTTTTTTTTCCGGTTTATATGGACGCCAACGTCGGCCCGACTTTTTGGGCTACGATTAAAAACCAATACAAGCAAATCCAGCGATGGTCTTACGGCGTGGAAAATAACGCTTATTTTCTATTCGGATTTTGGAAAAATAATAAAATTAATAAAAAGAAAAAATGGCGCCTTGGTTTTGTGATGATTGAGGGGGCCCATTCGCTAGCCACCAATTCCTTGATTATCTTTCTCTTGGGATGGCTCCCGACCCTAATCGGCCGCGGGGAATTTTCAGAGACCCTTTTGTCTTATAATTTGCCTTACATAACCCGTCTAATTATGACTTTTGCCATGGTCGGCCTCATTTTTACCGCTATTATCGCCGCCAATCTTCTGCCGCCTCGTCCGCCGCATTACGGTCGTTTTAAATATGTTTGGATGTTTTTACAATGGCTTCTATTTCCATTAAATATGATTCTTTTCGGTTCCATTCCGTCGCTTGATTCTCAAACTCGCTTAGCGCTCGGAAAATATCTCGGGTTTTGGAATACGCCAAAATCCCGAAATTTCTAATTTCTAATTATTCTAAGTGCGCTCGGTTTTTAAATTCACCGACTTTTTGCGCGAGAAGCGGATATTTTTTTAAGTTTGGGTCGGTGCTTAAAATTGTTTTTGCGGCTTCGCGGGTTTCTTCAA
>Ga0075637_118_pt1 | contig 11873 bp, 7 predicted proteins | sample RifGroA1_FD_68389 | JGI IMG/M metagenome (GOLD analysis project Ga0075637, IMG submission 68389) | Microgenomates (Woesebacteria) bacterium GW2011_GWA1_41_13b | reverse complement strand
AAATTGGCTAACAGAATCAATAATTTCCTGTTCGCTTTTCGGCCCGAATCCGGGGAGATTACGGATTTTGCCCCCACGTGCCTTAGCTTCAAGATCATTGATGTTCTTGATTTTCAGCTCTTTGGTAAGTTTATAAGCCGTTTTTGGCCCCATTCCGTCAATATCCAATAGTTCGAACATTCCCTCCGGCAAATCTTTCTTAATCTCCTGAAAATGTTTAACCTTGCCTGTTTTAAAAAGCTCGTCCAAATGAGACTGGATGTTTTTTCCAAGACCGGGAACCGTATGACCCAATGAAAGGAGAAATTTGTATTAATGGTGTTAATATTAAGGAGCTTGATTTGGATAGCTATTATAAGAACGTAGGAATTCTTGCTCAGTCGTTTAACCAATTAAGCATCACAGCAAAAGACAATATCTTTGTTGGAAATGAATTTAGTCATATATTTTAAGAGTACCACGAACTATCAAGTGTGCCACGGTATCGCAGGCTGATTGACACATAGCCTTAGCCATTGTAAACTACCTTCGCACTTACTAATCCCAAAATCTAAAAGATTTTGGAAAGGAGCAAATTGCAATGCGGTCGCGTGGTGTAGCTGGCCTAACACGTCACCCTGTCACGGTGAAGATCGCCGGTTCGAATCCGGTCGCGACCGCTTTTTCTGCCCGTTAACTTCCTGCCTGAAAGGAGGTCAAGATGGCAAAAAGCACTGTTAAGCAACTCAGGAAATCCCTAACTAAAATCAAATGGCAAGAGTCTTACGCGTCTTTTATTCTAGGTGCAATCATAGTTATTGTTTTGGGACTTTTGGTCGCAAATTATTTCAGCCGAAGAGGACAGCAAATTGACACCGGCGAGCAAACAACACAAAGCGAAGAACAGGCCATGGCTCAAGCGCAACAGGAATATAAGGTGCTGGCCGGCGATTCACTTTCAAAAATCTCAGAAAAGTATTATGGAAGTATGGATTTGTGGCCGGTTTTGGCAAGTGAAAATAATATAGCTAACCCAAATATAATATTTGTTGATGCAACTTTAAAAATCCCGGCAAAAACTGATGCTGAAAACACGCGCGAAGAGATGAGCGTAACCAGCTATCAAGTAACTGAGGGAGAAACATTTTTCACAATAGCCCAAAAAGTTTACGGTGATGGTTCGAGGTGGACGGCTTTGCACCAGGCAAATGGCGGCAAACGACTTGCTAACGGCAATCCATTGGTAATGACTGGAACGACTATCGTCGTACCAAGATAATTGAGCGGGATTAGTTGAGCGGCTCAACGCTACCTTCCCAAGGTGGAAAGACGGGTTCGACTCCCGTATCCCGCTCACTTTGAGAGTCTGAGGCTAAATTGGCGGAATTTGCGTGGGGGACAAATTCCGAAAAGATTATATCAAAGCCCTTTTTTAAATCCGGAAGAATTCGGCGATCCTCTAAAAAGTAGTCCGAGCCGACAGTTTTAGCGAAGAATGCAATTTCTTCGCTTGTATTTTTTGCGCGCGCGATTTTTGAGCACGAAAGTGCGTCTTCTATGAAATTTCGCATTGGTTCGAGCCAACTCGAACCATCTGACTTAATTCTTGCAATATCTTCCTGCATTTGTAGCTTTTCTTCAAACAATTGATTCTTCTTTGTTTTGTAAATTTCTGCGTCAATAACATTATCAAGATAGCTATCAAGAAGTAAGTTTAATTTCTGGTCTAGGGATTTTAAGTGTTGTTCTTTAGATAATAAATTTTCTTCTTTTAACTGGTTTTCAATAATTTCATCTCTATCTAACCACTCCTGCCACTTAGCTGCCCATTTTTGGGGCAAAGAAGCTCTTTTTAATATATCTTTAAGTTGAATTTCTAATTCCGGCTCTTGAATATACTTTTGAGAACATTTACCAAGTTTTTTGGTACAACGGTAGTATGTATATTCAACTTTTCCTCTTGTTGATTTGTAGAATTTAGATTTTACCTCACCAGTAATTGAAGCAAGACACTCACCACATCTCATTAAGCCAAGATAAGGAAGATTGTGCTTGTTATTTGGTCTTGCTCTTTCTGTTAGCTTATATTGCTTTTGAACTTTGTTAAATAATTCTTTGGTTATGAATAATTTATGTTTTCCTTCATAAAATTCACCCGAATAATACATAATGCCAATGTAGAATTTATTTGAAAGAATGCTTTTAACCCTATCGAGTTTTAAAGGTCTCCCGTTTTTATCAGTAAGTTCGTTTCCCTCAAGGAATCTACATATATCTGTAAAAGTTTTTCCACCATTTGCAAAAAGCTCAAATGCCTTTTTAATTACTTTTGACTCTATTGGGTCAATCTCAATACTTCCAAGTTTTTCATTATTTGAATAACCCCACGGAGCTTTACCAGGATAAACTCCGTTTCGGAGTTTTTGGCGAAGACCACGCTTAACATTTTCAGAAAGATTATCTATGTAGTATTTGCTTTGTCCAAAGGCAATAGAGAGCATGAATTTCCCTTGAGGCGTATTATCAAACCAAAAAGTTGGGAATTTTAAATCTAACAATTTACCGGTATCTAAAAGGTAGATAATTTTTCCTCCGTCTATTGAGTTTCTTGCCAGTCTATCGGGGTGCCATGAAATAATTCCTTGTGCCTCTCCCTTTCCAATTTTTGCCAAAACTTTATCAAATTGCTCTCGCGTATTTTTACATTCGGGAAATCCGGTGCAAGCTAAAAATTTTCCGAAACGGCCGAATTTAATCGCCATCGGTTTCCCGCAAATTTCACACTTTTGATCCGTTATTTCTTCTTTTAAAAGTTCTTTAAAAGCAAACGATAGTGCGTTAGTGTATTCCAAAATTTTTGCGTTTTTCTACTTTTTCCGCCGAATTCTTCCTGATTTAAAAAAGGGCTTTGATACACTCTTTTCGGAATTTGTCCCCCACGCAAATTCCGCCAATTTAGCCTCAGACTCTCAAAGTGAGCTCCTTTTCAGAAAAGTTCGGACGCAATTTAAAAAAGAAACCCCCTAAACTCTTGAGCTCGGGCTCCGCCTGAAGCTCTAAAAAACTGTCGGCTCGTCCTTTTCTTAAAAAGAAAACGCAAAAATTTTAAAGAACTTAAACGGCGCAACCGGTGGACTCAACAGGAATTGTCTTCCGTTGTCCGATTGCGCCATTCAAAAAGACAATTCCGCAAAAGTTGAGTCCATCACTAATTTACAAAATTTCTTTGTTGAAAACAAGATGGTGTTATTTAAACTGAACCTGAAGGGTAGTATTTAGGGCTGCTGCTAGTCTCTTAAGTAGGGCAATAGAGGGGCTGGTTCTGCCTTGCTCAACACGAGATATCACAGATTGAGTAGTATTCATTTTGCGGGCCAACTCTTTTTGAGTTATTTTATTCTTAATTCTTGCACGGATAATAGCCTTAGCAATCTCAAACTCAGGCTGAGAATCTTCGTAGAGTTTTTTAAACTCAGGGTCTTTAAGTAATTTTTGTTTATAAACATTCCAATCAGTCATAAAGCTATTATCGCAAATTTGCGATAATTGTCAATACCCAAAATTAACTAAAACTAAGTACGACCTCTGTTTAAATATTCTCGCAAACGATTTTCTGCGATGCGTATCTCTCTTGTGGGCGTCTTTTGTTTCTTTTTCTTGAAACCATGAAGGACTAGAAAGATTTTACCAGTAATTGCGACATAAAATAAGCGGATATTATCAGACCCGAGAGTACGATATTCCCATAAGTTAGTGCCACTAAGTTTTTTAATATGAGGATATCCACCCTCAAGTCCAAATTCCTGTAAAAGCTCGATCGCGCTATATATTTTTAGTTGCGTTCTTTTTTCGAGAGAATCAATGAAGTCCTCCACCGGTTTATCACCGGTTGCGCTACTGTATAATTCAACTCTCCATTTTTGATCCATTAGCCCATTTTAGCAAAAATTTCCGCTTGCATTTTGTTTTCGAAGTGCTAAACTGAAATCTCTAACGAATTATTATTGAATTTTTGTATGATATGCTCCATGCTTTACCAAGACCCTTCGACGGATTCGACAGGCTCACAGCAAGCAAGCTCAGGGCGAGCAAGACAAGACCCGTTCGTCGCTTCGCTCCTCAGGGCAAGCAAACTAATTATGGCTTCTTAAAGTTTGGTTTTGTCAACCCATTCGATAAACTCAGGGTTGATACTGAGCTTAGTCGAAGTGTCAAGAAGCCGCTAAATTTCCGTTCCCCGCTTCTTCTTCGCCTGCTAACAGCCGCGACGTTTTTATTTATTCTTTTCTTTTTGCTTCCCCAATACGCAGTCACGGCTACCATTGACACCGACGGTAAAGTTGAAGGAGAACAGACAACAACCGTTGCGGAAAAACTAATTTTTGCAAATGGCAGCTGGTATGCAATTTCTGCTAATTTTGACAGTATTTTTTTCCAAAAGTCTGAAGATGGTACAAATTGGGGAGATACGAAAATATTAGACACGGAAGGTTCACCTTTTGCCCCAAGCGCTATTGTTAAAGATGACAAACTCTATGTTGTCTGGCTCCATGATGAAGACAACACTATCAACGTTAATACAATAGACATTAAGTCAGGATCTTTAGGTACACAATGTACAACATCAATACTCCCTGGTTTTTCTAAAGAAAATGCCGATGGTATTGTTTCAACTGCAGTTTCTGATGACGGGACAGTATATACAGCAGTAGGTGGAGAAGAAACCAAGATTGTTCTTAAGCTTGATGATGCAAGCAGCAATCCAAACTGTGAATTTTTGGATATTACCCCAGTGCCGGGAATTGTCCTGCCTTATATATACACAATAAAAAACACGCTTCATCTCATATCCGGCCAGGATAATACCCATGTCCACATGACATACGATGCCCCTACCTGGACAACAAAAGAAGACGTACAAGACACAGAGCGTAAAGCAACAATTGTCAGGAATGAAGTTTTAAAAAACAAACCTAATGGTGAGTGGTCTTTTACCAAAGACGGCCAAAAACTAATTCTTGATGATGACCCCAAACTTATCTACAACGAACAGGGTCAGATCATCGGCATCGACGCACTAATTCGCCTCTTTAAAGATGGCGAAGAACAAAAAGTAGATCCACACAGAATTTCTATCAACCCACCGCTGCAAATACCAGACGAAAACAACCCCGACAATTTTATATACAATCCATACCAAGCTTATCAACAATGGCTCTGGGATACTGTTACTGATACCCCTAATCCTGCGGGCTGGCGGACGCGGGGCACGGTGACAACTGTCTACGCGACTGCGCCGGGCGGGGTAGGGAAAGTACACTCTACTCACAGTGTATACGCATCGGCGCGGACAGGCGCAAGTCCTTCAGTGACCAGTCTATTTTCACCTAGTGATAAGCATGTTGTCGGTCAAGATGCCTCTAATGGCTACAGATGTTTTGAGTCCTTTCTCATTTTCGATACGTCGGGCCTACCTGACACTGACAACATAGACGATGTAGTACTCAGCCTGGACGGAAATGTTGATTGGTCTACTACCGATTTCAATGTCATCGCTGCGCCGAGCGACTATGATGGCGGGCCTGTCGTAGTCGGAGACTGGATTTCGGGTGCTGACCTAGCTGCCACAACAACTCTCGCATCCTGGAACTCGTCGGGATACTCAGCTACCTATAACGCTTTCACAAGTGTTGCGGCCTTCCTTACCGCGATCAACAAGACGGGCAACACGCCGATCATCCTCTACTCCGACCGGCATAGCGACGGCACTGCACCTACAGATCTTGAGCGTGTCGAGTTCACTGACGCCGACGCATCAGGCACGACGACCGACCCGAAGCTGGACATCACACACGCTGCGAGTAACCAAAACCCCAACGCGCCGTCGTCTTTGGGGCCTACCTCGCTGGTTGACGGGAGTTTTGGAGCCGACAATACGCCGACGCCGACGTTTACGCTTTCTGATCCTGATGCTGCGGATACGGTAAAGTTTCAAATCCAGATTGATGATACTTCGGATTTCTCCTCGGCAGTAGTTGATTATACTTCGGCTCTGGCGGCGCAGGGGTCAACGAGCTTTACGGTGGGACAGGCGGCAAGCGGAAGCTATACCACAGGTTCTGAAGGTCAGACACTTTCTGACGGGAGCTACTACTGGCGGGTTAAAGCAATAGACAATAGCGCGGCAGAAAGCGCTTATAGTACAGCCAATTCCGGAGCCATTGCTTTTAAGGTTGACACTGCCGCGCCATCAGTTTCCGTCACCGCTTTCACTCCTGATCCGACAACCGATACAACACCATCCATTACCGGTACTGCCACTGATTCGACAACTGCTTTAAGCGCCATTCAGTTTCAGGTGGATTCGACTTCAGGCTCTTGGTCAACTTGCACTGCCGATGACGGGACAATTGACGAAACATCTGAAACTTTTACTTGTACCACCGCAACACTCAGTGACGGTTCGCATACAATTTACGTTAGAGCAACCGACTCTGCCGCCAACACCACTGCGCTTGCTAATTACGGAACAGATACGTTTACCGTTGATACCGGAGCTCCGTCTGTCAGTCTGACCGCAATCTCGCCTGATCCTGGAACCGATACCACACCGACAATTTCAGGTACGGCCACAGACGCAACCGGGACTATCTCGACAGTCCAGTTTCAGGTGGATTCAACAAGCGGAAGTTGGACTACCTGCACTGCCGATGACGGGAGTTTTAATGAAGTAAGCGAGTCCTTCGCCTGCACCACCACAGTTCTTTCTGACGGATCCCACACCATCTATGTGCGGGCAACCGACAACAATTCAAATACTTCAAGCAACGTCCCCGATGCTTTTACTGTTGATACCACTGCACCCGTTTCGATAGATCTAGATGGTCCTGGTAATAATTCATATACTAATTCTGAAAGGCCAACCTTCAAATGGAAAGCAACGACTGATGCCACAGCGGGCTTGTCAAAATATGTTTTGGAAATAGATAATCCATCAATAGGTAGTAGCCAACCTAGTGGGGATTTTACGGTTGACAGTATTCCCACATCCAGAACAACAGATTATGAAACAAATAAATACGTCATTCACTACGAGAATTTCTCAGATTCTGATTCCAGCAACAACTATATTTCTGTCTACACAAAATCACACAGTGATTGGGGAAGTTCTGAAAATGATGGTAAGTTAAGAGAAGGCAGGGTTAGTTGGAAGGTAAAAGCAGTTGATAATGCAGGTAATGAAACAAGTAGCTCAAGAACTTTGTTTGTGGATAGAACAAACCCTAAAGTAGAATTTACCCAAGTTAACGAGATACCTTTTACCTCAACTAATTTTTCTACAACCGATAAGACCCCGACTATCTTTGGGAAAATAACTGATTCTTTAGCTGGCGGGGATTCTTCTCAAACCCAAGATGAAAACGGGCCAAAAATTGCAAGTGGCCCAAAACAAGTGGATATAAAAGTCGAGAAGAAAGAAGGCCTCCTATATAAACTCCGTACACTTTATACGATCAATATGGATAAACCTTGGTATGCGTGCGACAACAAAGAGGTTTCTGATAATTCCAAGCAAAAGTGCGACAAGTATTTGCCATTTGAATTTACTTCTAAAGAAAATTTAACTCTAGGACAATATAAAATAACGTTAACCGGCAAGGATAAAGCTGATAATACTTCGTTCACTTCGTTTACCTTAAACATTACTACTTTTGCCCAAATAACAACTCCTGAAGAAAAGAAAATTATTGAGAAAGAAATAAAAGAGTTGCCGAAAGAAGAGCAGGAGAAGATTAAGGAGGAGCTTGAGATAACCAAACCAACCGAAACACCAAAGCCGAATATTATTCAGGAAACCGGAGAAAAAGCAGTAAACGCAGCCGGAAGTTTTATCTCTGCCATATTTACCGGCATCGGCAACGGGGTTAAGTTTGTAATCGGCGACATCGGTTCCGGGTTGGCATTTATCGGAAATACAATTGGTAATGGCTATAATACGCTTGCAGATAATGCCCCGGGCTTTGCCAAAAATATCTTGCTGGCGGCAGGAAATACATTCAACAACGCAACAGCCGGAACTGGAAAAGGAATTGCAAATCTTGCCTTTTTTGTCGGCGAAAAAACCGACAATGTTTCCCACGGCGTAGGTACCGCGATAATAAAAATTGGCTATCTTTTTGTTCCTGAACCAACTAAGATTTCTAATACGCAGGTAGCAAAATCCACACCAAATTCCATGACAATTACTTGGGAAACAAATCACCCGGCAAGTGGAAAAGTCAATTACGGATTAACCGCAGATTATGGACAAGATGTTCAATCGGATAAAAGAACAACCCAGCATGAATTTACTATCACGGGACTTGCGTCGGATACCACTTACCATTATGAAGTCATGTCCCAAAATAGGAATTACGTATACGACGCCAACCATACATTTACTACGCCCAAAGAATAGTTGGTTATTCTTCTCTTTGTGTTGTTTCCGAAGCGGCTCCGTCGCCCTCGCCCCAAAACTTACGGGATTACCCCCTGTAAAGGAGGAAAGCACCTTCTCACTAAAAGGTGCGAATTAGTAAATACTTTACAAGGTGCTTTCCGACCAAAGCGAAGCCCCGCTTGATTTATTTTGAGTTTTTGAAAGCGCGGGGCGAGCCAGTAGGAGTCCTTTGAGGTATTAAGTCAGAATGGGCTACAAATATAAAAAGGCGGGGGCGAAAGCGGACTACCCCCACCGCAGCGAGCTGCCTTGCAAAAAACAAAACCAAAGATGAGCGGAGGGACGATGACTTTATGGACAGATAGTGTTTCTTCCCGAAGCGAGGAAGAGACTGTATGCGCTTTTAGAATTGATTAACATGGGCGAGCCGCCCCCTAGGGCGGCCTGTGAGCGAGGATGGGGTGCCGCTTCCTTTTTGTTTTCGGGTGGGTGGGACTTATAAAATTACAACACCACTTTTAAAAAGTTTCTGTTAAAATATTAGGGAGTAAAAATCTTTTTCGCCCTTCGATAAACTCAGGATAAACGCATGGGAAGGGTGGGGCAAGGAAAAGAAAAATCGCGCGCAAAAAATAACGTAGAGCGAGGGCGAAGCCCGAGCTCAAGAGTTTAGGGGGTTTCTTTTTTAAATTGCGTCCGAACTTTTCTGAAAAGGAGCTCCCGTCTTTCGCTAAAGCTACAGACGGTAGCTTAGCTATATGTATTACGTTTATATCCTCAGAAGTTCAAAATCCAACATTCTTTATTACGGTTATACGGAAGATCTTAAGAAAAGATTTAATGAACATAACAACGGTAAATCTAAATTTACAAAGGGCCATCTTCCGTGGAAACTTGTTTTCTATTGTGCGTTTGTAAATAAACAAAAAGCAAAGGATTTTGAACTTTATCTCAAATCAGGATCTGGTAAAGCATTCGTATACAAGAGATTGGTAGACGTAGCTTTAGTGAAAGACGTAAAGGGTAATGAATAAGTGTTCCGAAGCTGTCCTGCACTAAAGTTACGGACAGCGTAGGGCACCATCACCCGCTCAAAGTAGCCTCAGTTTTGTGTAAGTCCCCAAATATTGCTAAACTGAAAGTGTGAGAGAAAAAGGGTTTATAGTTCCTCTTGTCATCGGAGGTATTCTAATCGTTATAGTTATAGCCAGTGTTATTGCTTTGGCTAGGTTTAGAAGTTCTTTATCTCAACCTGTAACTTCAACTGTTACCGCTTCACCAACTCCAAATATGGAGCAATCACCAATTGCGACAACAACGCTTTCTACGAATGGATTAAGCGAGTATAAAAATATAAAGTATAGATTTGGTTTTCAATATCTTACGAATTACATTTTGCATGATTTTACAGATCTGTCCTCCAAGCCTTCGCAAAACTATGACCAAGAGAAATTTAACCTAAATTTAGAAACAATCATTGTTTCCGAAGCTCCCTATGCAGACGGACCTTGTGGGCATATTGACCCAAAATCTATTCAAGAGCAAAAACAATTATTTGAAAAGACAAATCCTGGTGAAAATTTTAATGGATTTGATTTAACAGGCGAAGTAAAAAATCCAAAAGTTATTAAAAGCGATAGAGGAGTTAAAATTGCTTATGGTATTTCTATATGCCAGGGTAATGTTGGTAACGATGATCCTGGCACTTTTGCTTTTATGGCTTTAACCTTTACTAAGGATACGCGTGTTAGTCTTGACTTATATTTGACAGCAAAGCAGTCTGGTAATATTAAAGTGAGGGACTTAGCAGAAATTTCGGACGAAATTTCTAAAGGAAAGTATAATGGCGAAGTCCAAGAAACTTATAATGAATTTGTAAAGATTCTAAAGACTTTCCAAATCTTTTAATTTTCTTTCATTGAGGTGGCTGCTTAAAGCTTCCAGCTTTCGAGCCCAGAACCTCATTCGAGTCTGAGCGATTCGACTGAGCTCACCGTCGAAGACCTGAGGACTCATCCCTCAGAGTCGAAGACATCACCCGCTCACGAAGCTAAACCGGTTACTGGCAATGTAACTCCAAGTTCAAAAAAGTCCGACCAATTGACGCAATAATTACCCCATAGTTTGCTGATTGGACTCCTTTTTAGTATAATTCCCAAATATGTCTCCAGACAAAGAAAGACATTTTGAATTGGATCTTACAAAAACTCAAACACCGGAGATTTTTGTGGGAGCTAACATTTTAGAGCAAATGCCTGATTATCTAAAAGGACGAGAAGAAATTTATCGTAATCTGCATGGTAAAGGGTGGAGATTTGCTATCGTTACCGATGAAACCGTAGCAGGGTTGTATGGAGAGGATTTGGTTGAAAGATTCAGGGCGTCTGGTCTAAATATAGCAGTGCTGCCACCGATTAAAGAGGGTGAAGGTTCAAAAAGTATTCAATCTTATGAAGAGGTTGCTTCTCAACTGGAGGAAGGTGAATATACAAGACATACGGTTGTTGTTGCGTTAGGCGGGGGTGTAATAGGCGATTTGGCCGGTTTTGTTGCCGCAACTTATAGGAGAGGAATTGCTTACGTACAAGTCCCGACGACTCTGTTAGCCCAAGTCGATAGTTCTATCGGGGGAAAAGTTGGCATTGATATAAGATTTGTAAAGAATATGTTGGGGACTTTTTATCACCCGTTTGCCACTTTTGTTGACCCCCAGCTATTAAGAACCTTGCCGGAGAGTGAAATTAGAAGCGGTTTAGGAGAAATAATTAAGTATGGTGCAATAGACCATGAACTTTTTGAAAAAATTAACCGTAACTTAGACGCTCTTTTAGCTTTGAATATTGATAAGCTAAGCGAGGTTATAGCAGATTGCGTCGCGATCAAAGTGGAGCTTGTTCAAGAAGACCCTGAAGATTTTGGTGTAAGGCAAGTGTTAAATTTTGGACACACAATAGGACATGGCGTTGAGGAAGCATCGAGTTATGAAATTTCTCACGGCGAAGCTGTAGCTATTGGAATGTGTATTGAAACACAAATCGGTGTCGCAATGGGAATTTGGACACAGCAAGAACGCCAGTCTTTAATATCCTTAACAGAAAGAGCAGGTTTGAGAACAAAAGTTCCAACAAATATCGATTTGGAACAAGTAATAGCTAACACGAGACACGACAAAAAGCGAGTCTCAGGAATAAAGCTAGTTTTGCCTTTTGGTGTAGAATCATCAAAGGTCGAAGGGCATACCTCTATAGAGGTATGCGAAGATGAGCTGAGGAATGTACTTGAAGATAATGTCGCTAAACAAGAATAGTATTTAGGTGATTTTCCAATGTCTCAAGTTGCATCGCTAGCAATTTAGCTCTTCTGAGTCTGAGACTCTTCAGAGTCGATGACCTCCTCATTGTTATCATTGAACAAATCTTGTAGTCCGATCTTTTGACAAACTCAGGATTGAAAC
>Ga0075637_112_pt1 | contig 13608 bp, 18 predicted proteins | sample RifGroA1_FD_68389 | JGI IMG/M metagenome (GOLD analysis project Ga0075637, IMG submission 68389) | Microgenomates (Woesebacteria) bacterium GW2011_GWA1_41_13b | reverse complement strand
TGACGGCTTCGCCTAGACCTTTGATAAATTCAGGCAGTTTTTTGCCGCCGAATAATACTAAAAGGATCAGGGCAATAATGATGAGTTCAGTTGTACCTAGATTTTGGAGCATCAATAATCACCTGCTTTCTTGAATTTATATTAGCCAGAAGTCGAGGCAATTACAAGGGGAAGAATCAGGCTTTGGGGGTGACTTCTTCGTCGTCGGTGCCAGAAACAGTTTTGTCGATTTCTTTTTTGACGTTTTTTAGCTCTTTGGAGGATTCACCCAGACCCTTGGCCAGGTTTTTGATGCGGGAACCGCCAAAAAGAACTACTAAAACCAAGCCAATAATGATGAGTTCTGAAGGTCCGATATTCTTGAGAAGGCTTAACACAGATAGAGAATACACCCATTATTTGAGAGATGCAAGAGTGGCTTTGGTCTTGGCGTTAACAGGCTTTATTTTCAAGAGGAGGGTGTGGGCAAGATCCTCGTAATAGGAAATTAGGGCGGGGGGACTAAAGGGGATTTTTGTTAACGGCCAATTTTGGATGCTGGCTGCTTCAGCGATGATGTTGGCGAAGTAGAATTCAGATAGGCCAGTGTCTTTCTGTTTGGCCAAGTCAAAAAGCTGGTCAAATGTCCACTCAGTTTTGGTGACGACAAAATACAGGTCAACGTAATCTTTGGGTTCTAATCTACCAAGAATACCCAGAACCTTATTGGAACCGATGTTTTCCAGGGAATCGACGGCAACCCCTTCAATTTTCTGGATGTTCCCAAAATGTTTGGGTTGTTCTCTAACAAAATCCAAGCGTTGGATCCCGTTCTCTGTTTTGTTTTCCAGATATATTTCGTGGTAGGTAGGCGAGGTGACCTTGGTGGTGATAACGGAATTGGTTTGCCGGGCTAAATCTTGGATGGTGACGGTAAGTTGCTGGGAATCAAAGTTTTCCAGGGAGAAAAGGTCTAAGTCCTGGCTTTCGCGATGCGCCAGGTAAAAGGCGGAAAGGGCGGTTCCGCCTGTGAGAAAAAAGGATTGGCTAAAATTGGTTGAGAAGAAGACTTTGAGAACCTTTGTTTGGTAAGGGGTAAGAATGGGATTATTTTGCAGGTTGTACATAGTATCCCCAAGCATTAAGGGCTCGGCCCCAGTATTTTTTTAGAGTGGGTTGAAGGCGGAGTTTAGGATAAAGACTAGCTACATTGGCAGGTGTGAGATAGTTCCAGATATCTTCAAACCTGGCATGGCTGATAATTTTCCCGGTTAACCACAAACGCTGAGTTTCGTTTCCAGTCCTAAGTAGGTCTAAAACTTGGCCATTGGTGAGATGGTAGTCCCACATGAAGTAGGGTGTGGTTGTATTGTTCATATTTGTATTTTAACAAATTATTTGAGTGAGGCCAGAGTGGCTTTGGTCTTGGCGTCTTTGAGGGTTTTGCCCGTAGTGCCGGCAGTAATATGGCCGGAGATAACTTCGTCCCAAACGGCGTTGGCAACTTCAGTGGCGTTTAGACCGCCAGCCTGGGTTTCGACGTACGTGTCGTAACCGGCGGGGTAAGTAGTGTTGCCCAGTGTGTTTTTGTTGAAGGTGTGGCCGGAACGGACATGGGTGCGCAGAGGGCCGGCGCCGATAGTGATGCCGTATCCGGTATGCTGGTAGATGAGATTGTTTTCCAGGATATTATCCGCCAGTCCGGTACCGGCCAGGGAAACACCGTTTTTGTTGTCGAAAATAATACAGCGGGAGACGAAGGCCTCGGTGGTAGTATCTCCCAGCTTGATGCCATCACCGGCGCCAGACCCTCCACAATGTTCAATAACACAGCTTTGGATCTGGGTGCGGGAAGAGGTGATCACACTGATGCCGTCTCCGCGGATATTGGCAATCCAACAATCTTGGATGAATGCGTTGTTAGCGGCAACGCTGATGGCGTCCTGACTGCCGGTTGTCGCTGTCCCTATATATAGTCCAGAAACTTCCACACCAGCAGCTGCCACAGTAACGGTTGGGGCAGTGGTGGCGGTGGGAATTAGTCTAAATGCTTGGCCCGGACCCATGACTTTGAGATTGGCCTTGGTGATGTTGAGGGTTTCGGTGACAGTGGTAGTACCAGATGTGTTGGAAGCCAGACAGAAAATGGTGTCGCCGGTGCCGGCGGAGGCCAGAGTATGGGCCTGGGCGAAAGTGGCCACAGCCTTACCAGGAGTGGTTCCATCGTTGGCGTCATTGCCGCTACCGGGATTGGGATTCCAATACCAGAAACTACCCACTTGGCGTTGCTTGCCCCGGAGTGAGTTTATGAGATAAATTAAATGATCGTCAGAAGGGGGAGTGGCGATGGTGGCAGACGAGGATTGGGCGATAATGACTTGAGTGTATGCAGTGGGGAAAATGGGATTCATGGGGAGGCCTGTGGAATCTACGGCTACCAAATTTCCTCCTGATATGGTACACAAAATTTCATCTGGCGCAGAGCGGGCTTGAAACGAGACCTTGGCGTTTTGCAGCTCGGCCGTAATTCCCACAAATATTCCTCCCCCAAGCACCTGTTTGCCGAAGGTTTTGACTAAAATGGGGTAAGTCAGACTGGATGGCTCATCTTCCCAGTCTTTTATTTCATTGGTTAATGTTTGGATGGAAATTTCAGTGAGAGGAGCTAGCACTTCAATAACCCGGGGAGAAAGATATGGATAGACTCTAATGGCCATGACTCATATTATGTCTCAATGTTGTTACCAAATCCAGTGACTATTTTTTGATTCTTTCTTTTAATGTCTTGGCTTGTTTTAGCCAATATTTGCGCCATTTATCTTCTGGAAGCTTAATAAGCATGTGAGGCAAATCCGATATATTATTTGCCTTGATTAGTTGTGATCCAAGTTGTATGGGATCAATGGCAGTATCAAATTTTATTCTAGCTAATTTTTCTAAGTCAGATAATAAGTAGTCTTTTTGAGTGAGAAGCAGGTATAAATCGATAAAGTGCCGGGCAGAAGGTTTTTGATAGATGGTGAAGAATTTATTCGTGGCGATGTCAGTTAACGAGTCAACTGGTATCCCATTTGTAATTTTGGGGACCTCGATTTGGGGAGAAGGAAAATAAGTAAATTCTGTTTTGACTGTAGTGTTTCCAATGTTGAAAAATACTAAATTGCGGTTAAAAACTTCTCTCCGATCCACGCTTGTTATGGGCAATTTCTTGGTTAGTTGGGTGACTAGGCTAGTAATCCACTGTGGGTCAATTTCGGTGGTCGAGAAAAAATCCAGGTCTTCAGATAGTCTGTGATGGAGGTAATATTCTGCTAACGCTGTCCCTCCAGTCAGATAAAAATACTTGAGAAATGTTTTATCTTTTGAAAGGAACGTTAAAATTTTTTGCTGGCTTGGAGTGAGAATAGACTTCCTCATATGATCAGTTTAAGGAATTTTTTTGTGGCTGGGTCAGTATCAATTTTTAACCAATGCTTCTTTACTTGTTTGAGATCTAATCTTTCGCCATTAAGGCCGAAATTAATTAACTGATTTAACCTCCAGAGAGAGAATTCGTGGCTATTTTTTTTCAATCTGGAGATGTCGGTATTCCAATTATACATGCGCTAATTTTATCATTTATAATGAGGCATAACAAATGAAACAGCAGCAGGCCAAAGTTTACTACCAAGCGGGCAACAACTTTTTAAAAAAAAGAAATTATATTAAAGCCATCAAATCTTATAGAGATGCCATTTTCTATTATCCTGGATATTTTAAAGCGTATTGTAATTTAGGTGTAACTTACAAAAATGCCGGCTTGTTTAAGCAGGCAGAGGAGACATTTGAGAAGGCTCTTAGATTAAAGCCACATAGTGGAGTGATTTTCAATAATTTAGGTAATGTTTATATGTGTACCAATCGGTTACAAGAGGCCAAACTACTTTATTTAAGAGCGATTAAGATTTATCCTCGGTACAAAGAAGCCTACTATAATTTAGGTCAAGTGTATTATTTCACCGGAGAGAAAGATAAGGCTTTGGAGACAAGAATAGTTTTGGAGAAATTAAAATTAAACCTTTGACTTTAAGCGTAGACTGTGTCAGCTGTTCGGATGACAGACTGGGTTAGACCGCCAGTTGTGATAGTACCTGTAGTTTTGAAAGGTACAATTCTGTAACTTGCATTTTTGACGTTTCTGATTTCAATGACTACCTCTCTGTCACCGACGCCGCTGTCGTACGTAAGAGTAACAGATTCTGTTCCTGGTGATGCGTCTGTACCACTAGCCTCAATAACATCTAAGAAGGGGACAAAAAACTTGTCAGCGTTGGTATAAGTGACAACGAGGGCGTTAAGTTCAAAAGTTTCCGTATTTGCCCAACCCGATCCAGCAGACAGAAGTGTTGTGGTGAGGGTATCTTCATCTGTAATTGCGGTGACATAAGCCCAGCCGCCAGAACCATTGGTTCTTCTGATAATGTCTCCAACTTGGACAGCCCAAGTTACAAATGTGGCACCTGGGGCGTCTAGGGTTTGACCTGTTGAAGAAGCGCCCGCGGTTCCAGTCCTTTTTGGGCTGGGGAGGGAGAAAATGGCAGGATTAGTCGTGCCATTTCGAGAGACGAATCTGTATCTATGTTCTTCTGTCGGCGAGTTGTCGACAACTATAATTGTTCCTGATGTGGGAGTGTCGAGAGACATGGCTCCAGTGTCCCTTTCAAATGTAATATCTCCTTGGGCATTATTAATATTATGCGAGGTATAGGTGGTTTTATCCGGTAGGGTGGTTGTGCCACTCTCGAGATAGACGGCGATTCTGTCGTCTTGTCGAGTGTTGGTGATAGAAACTGTAACTGAAACGTAAGGTTGTCTAAGGGTTCCTCCATGGTCTGTTAATTTGATATTGTTGTTATCAGCCGATTGCATACCTTGGATCCATACACCCTGGGCACCGAAGTAAGTAGTACCAGCCAGAGTTCCAAAAGGAGCGGTTTTGGTAGCTGAATAAGTAGAAACTGCCTTGATGTATTCTTCAGCTGCCACTAGGACGATGGCTGTGCCTGTTGAGGTGTAAATGGGACGGGAAGAAACATCTTGACCATCGCGAACATAATATTGGAGATAGCCGTAAATATCTGATAGACTGCGACCAGTATTGTAAATAGATCCACCTTCAATAAATGTTGTGTATTCAAAAGCAGACTGCAAGCTAAATGGAAAGTCTTCGATGCGGTCATCGGTCATGCCTGCTGTAGTAACAATTTGGCAAGTGGCTCCAGAGACGCCGCCAGTAATGACGGTGGTTGCTACGTTAAGGTTGGTTTCGGCGGTGACGTTGCCGATTGACATTATGGATGAGCCATTTGTCTCAATCATTATAGCTTCGCCGCCGGTCCAGGTGATTCTTTCACCATATTGGAAAGTGCCTGAAAAAGTGTTGACGGGGATAGTGCCATTCATGTGAGCGACAGTAACGTCGGAATAGCCGGAAATAATCGTCGTGGGAGTGATAGTTACATCTAAGGTGACATTGAGAAGTGCGGAGCCTCCAGTTGCAGCGGTAATGACGTCGTTATCAACAAACTGTTTATAGAGAAAGTCTCTGGTGGTACCGGTGTAAGTTCTGCCGTCGATGACGCCATGGGTGTGGTAGACCTGGAGTAGAAGCTTACCCGAGGTTCCATCGTCTTTGAAGGCACGCAAAATTCTCTCGGCGGTGGAAATGGAGCCGTCGACGGGTTTGTCAAGGTCACCTGCGACAGGCGCGGTTGTTTCCGTATCATATGAGACGATAGTATCACCGACTTTGCCGTTAACGGTAGCTGTGCCCAACTGCGAAGCACCAACGTAGATGGGATTAGTACTAACTGGAACACCGCGTAAACCTCGAATGGTTATATACCCTGAGGTTGCTGACCAGTTTGTATGGGCAACAATTTCTGCGTACCAAGTTGGTGGTGTGGCGCCACCGGTGGCGACGTCTTGGATGACAGTACCGGCAGTGTAAGCAGGATTGCTGACAGAGGTGTAAAACATGTAATGTTCACCTTTAGTGATATTGACGGTATCGGGGGCAGTTTCTGTAGCGATAGGGGTTCTTCCTGATTCAGTAACAGTTGATTCAACGAAAGTATAAGTGTCTCCAGTTTGGCGGACAAAGGTTTTGAATTGACCTGAATCAATGAGCGCGCCTCCAAGTTTGATGGGGAAAAGTATGTCTACGATGTTTGTTGGTCCGGCTGAATCACGATCCCAGTTGGCTAGATTACTCCACTCGCCGATCCGTACTCTAACGTCACCACTGCCATGATAACTGTCTGCGGTAACAGGGTGTTTTTGGTAGATGTATGCCTGTGGGTTAGGAGTACCAGCAAAGGAAGCGATAGTAAAGAGGTTAAGATAAATTTCGTCGCCATTTCTAAAACCTTCAGTGGTAGCTACAGTTCCAGCTCCAGGTCCAGCTCCTGTAGTGGCAATAGCGGAACTTGCTCCAATAGTTGCGGGGGTAGCACGGGTGTCTCTGACCCAAATTCTAGCTCTGTTGGCGGTGGGGTAATCATTAATGACTGACAAGAGGGGTCCAACAGCCACGGCGTCGTCGGTTACTTCTGCGTCCCAGTCTGAGGATGCACCTGTCGTAAAGTCGGTAGTTGAAATAAGATCCAACATATAGACAGGATCGGCAACTGTAGCATAACCTGAGGTATCAATACCTCCGCCATACAGGTATTTGAGAATGTATGAGCCTTCACCGTTGTCCAAAAACCAACCATTGACCATGGTAAAAGATGTGGGCGTGTTGAATCTAATAGGGGTTTGGTATGTCAGGTACCCGGGTTCGTCAAAAGTGTCCATTAGCCAGGAATAGAAAGCGACAGCGGAGTAGACAGTAGTTCCCGAAGTATGTCTAATGACCTTGGTTTTGGGATAGATTGTAAAATCGTTTTGAATAGCCATAGTTTTAGTTTAATCCTGCCACCCGGATCTTGGGATTCAACCTTTTAAAATCTTTTACAGGCATGCAATCCGTCCAAGGACGGGCACTGACAATCGTATATTGGACATATTTATTATTGCGCATTACGCCTTTTTTGTCGTATTCTTCGTAAGCCACGACCTTTATGTTATCGACCTCTCTGGTATCTTTGGTGTGTAAATTACGGATTTTCATTTTAATTTGTCCCAGAAACTTCCCTTTTTAGTGGGAGCAATCTCAACTTCTTCTTTTTTTGCTTCTTGAACCCGCTCTTGTAGATTATTGGTAATGAGTTTCTTTTGGGATGCACTGGGTTTAACTATCTTGGGGGTTTCTGTTTGGGCAGGGGATTTCGAAAAGATTGATTTAGGTTCAATCCAGACGGCCCTGTCGAAAGACACCAAGGATTTATTTAACTCTTCTCCTAAATCCACAAGGTCTCCTATTTTGTGTTTATAGTATGGGTAGTGAATGATTTTAATCTTCATCTTGATTAAGATTATATGTGTGGAAGTGACAAGTCCATAGGGAATATCGCAGAGGTTGAACCCGTAAGATAAAAGTAGTATCCTTTTTCTATGCCGTCTCGGTTCATTGTTCGTAATCTGCGGGAAAATTGCGTTTATCATGTCTACAACCGGGGAGCGGGGGAGGAAAAGGTGTTTAAAGACGCCCAAGATTTTAGAGTATTTCTGTTTTACTTATACGTGTACACCACGCCGATTGAAAAAGTCATGCAGATGTTTTCGGATTTGCCCAGAAGGTTGCAGGAGAAGACGCTCTTGAGGAAGCTGGAAATAATAGCTTACACTCTATTACCAAATCATTTTCATTTAATTATCTGCCAGCATCAGATTGATGGCATGCCCAGACTGATGAAACAGGTGGTTAACGGCTATACGGCTTATCACAACCAGAAATACAAGCACAAAGGGCCGGTGTTTATGGGCAGATACAAGGCTGTAGAAGTACCTGAAGAGAATTTGTTGGATATGGTGCGTTATGTACATCTGGAGCCCAAGGCAGAGGACTACGAATGGTCGAGTTATGGCAGATATCTAGGTAAAGAAGGCTTTTTAGATTGCGATATAGATGAAGTTATGGACAAATTTAGTACCCGGGAAGAGTTTATCGGTTTCCATTCCAATACAAGTGATTACCAGCGGAGTTTGGAAGGAATAAAGCACCTAACAATTGAATAATTAGGTGATCATTGCGTCTTTCAGCTTCTCGATAAGGGTGGGGATAACAAATGGTAATGTTTGCCGGTCAGGTTCTGGTAGAAATCCTCGTACATCTTGACTGAATTTTTCAAATTCCCAACTCTTTATATTTTTGATTAATTCGTTTAAATCAAATTTTTGTTGATAATAATCCAACTTTTTTTGAATAAGGCCAACATCTATGGGAGTCTTTCTTTGTAGCAAATACCACAAATCATAAATATCCCGGCCTTTGTGACGAGAAACGATAGCCCGGCACTTTTCAGCTAAGATTTCTGTCATTTCCATGTGAGTGATTGGATAGAATGAAGATATTGGCAGGATAGAAGATATTGGCTTTTGATTTTTTTGCAGAACTAATTCCCTTTGTGAGAAATCTAACTTAATAGAAATTGAAGTGGGAGAATAGATGGTAAGCATGGATAGTTTTTGGGTAAATCCGGAAATAGTCTTGACTGTTTTGATATTAATAGGCGGAGTTTCCTTGGTAACCAAACCAACTGCTTGAGCAACAAGGCTGCCTATTTGACTGCTAGAAAAATCGGTTGTAAAGTCCAAATCTTCAGAAAAACGATTTGAGTTATGGATCAGCCGGAGACAAGTCCCGCCCTTGAACACAATATTATCAGCATTATCTAGTGAATATAAACCGTTTAGAAACAGGATTTGAACGTATTCCCGTAAAACAACAAACGGGCTGACCCTTTGGAAATTTGCTATTTTTTGTAAATCATTCCAGGCAATCATACGCGGGCATTTCTGGCATAATATTTATTAAATGGTAAAAACTTGACCTGTTTGGCATATTCTTGCAATTTTATCTTGTCGATTATAGTCCAATCCCATTCATCGAAGTTTGCCGACCTTAGCCCCTTACAGGCTAAGTAAAAACTATCAATCACAGCCTTTTCCGGGGTAGCCATCAAATAATTATTAGTTTTAACAAATCCCCAATATAAGTTCCTGGATATATGGGTATACTCAAATTCACGGTCCTTGTTTGAAATGGTTTTTGATTTGGCCGTAGATACTGAAGTGATCGAAAAGGGGAATTGGGATAATATTCCATAGAAATTTAGAGCGGTTTCCAAACTGATATATGATGGTTGAACCAAGAAATTAGCAACAGAAAAGTCTAAAGGTAATTCGTGGCCAAAATAATATTTCCCTGAACCCAAACGGCTGATTATTTTTGCCCGTTCTAATCTCTGAATAGTTTTGTATAAGGAGTTTTTATTGCTATAACCTAATACAGAACCCAGAGTTGCAGGAGTAAAGAAATTGGACCGGGTGTTTTTGAGCGCAGTAATAACTTTGGATACAGTCATTGATTCCATATTTAGTACTAATATATACTATAAATAGCATCCATGTCAAGTCGCCACTGTGTCTATCTGTCTTTGTATTAGCCCCTTAAGTTCGACTAATAACTTGACTTTAGCCCAATCTTTTTGTGAATCTGTCAAAACTTCTCCCAAACCTTCCAATATATTTTTAGCATCGATTTTTTTTATCAAATTAAGCAAAAAATTATAAAATTCTACAGGATTTTTGCCTGTTCTTGATTTGATTACGTCATAATTAATGCTTGCAGCAAATTCAGTGCCCAGTAGAAAATGGATATCAAAAAGGTCTCTATTGGCAAGTGATGGCCGCTCGGTGAACGCCACCATTTTGTGGGCAATTATGTCTTCGATGGCAAGTGTTTTGATAGTGACGCCATAAAAGGGATGGTTATTGTAATGATTGTACGGGTTGTCGCGAGTTGAAACCTCGACTTTTATATTGTGTTCGCCTTTTTCGTAGCTAATGAGCCAAAACAGGGTATTGTGCTTGGAGCTTTGATCTTTAATTGTGAACTTTGCTGACAATAGCTTAGTCATTCTCTTGATAATTGCATCAATTTTGTCTTTATCGCCAATATAATCAAAATCCAGGTCCACACTAAAACGAGGAAGTTTGTAAAAAAGCATGGTGCAGGTGCCACCTTTGAAGCCAAGATGAGACGCGAGGGTTGCGTCTTTGTAAATATCGATTAAGATATTGGTTAAATTAGTTTTGTGTTTTCTTGTATCCATCGTGCAATTATTTTGTTGTTAGTGTATACGTCTTGGTTTATCTGTTTAATAAGTTCCCAGTCTATGTTTCTTGTATTATCAAAATATTGACCACCCAGCAGGTAAATTGTATCGCAGATTGCGCGTTCAGGTGTAGCTTTAGAGATATTGTTACCCGAAATGATCCCCAGAGAATTCAAAAGAATGTCATTTTTAATGTTTTTGTATATGAGATTTACCCCGTTAATAATTTTTGTTTCCGATCTTTTTGATAATAAATATATTGATGTATAAGGCTGAAAAACAATCCCCGATTCAAAAAGCACCGTATAAAGACTGACATAGGAAGGGGATCTATATTTATTTGCAAATTCCTGGATAGAATAAGTTCTATTTAGGGCATAAAAACCTTTTGAAAGTCTTATCAGATCACCATTTTTAACCAAATACTTAATAGCCGAGTTTAACTTTGGACCAACATAGTCAGGATTGATATTAGAAAGTTCTACCAGACTAAAGACCGTCTGGTTGCCGTTCGTAGATTTATAAAGATCCTTAATAAAACTCATCTCACCTGTAAGTGTAGATTATTTACACTCCCGTGTCAATAGTTAGGTCGCCACTGTGTCTTGGGAAGCCCTCAGAAGGAAAAGCGTCTCCTCCTTGAGATGATTTTTGATCCAATATTTAGTCTTGTTGTCAACTAGTTCACCCAGTCCTGACATAAACGAGTCTGGATTAATCTTTTCCAACATCTCAATCGCTTTAGCAAAAGCTGCCTTTTTAGATAAGCCGGTTTCTTTAAAGAGCACATCTTCATTAAGACTCCAATTTTTGTCCAAAAAATACCAAACATCAAAGACATCCCGGGAGGCAAATTTCTTGCGGGTTAATAGTGCAGCTAATTTGGATGTAACCATTTTGGCTTGTTTGACTACCAACATGGGTATACCCAAGAAACTTTTTATTTCATATGAACCGGTACCAATTGGCCTTCGAGAGATCTCTATTTTTACTAGTCTTTGGCCCTTTTCGTAACTGACAATAAACAACAAAGTGTGTGTCTTTTTGGTGGCTTCTTGAACCTCTCCATGTTTTTGGAGAATCTTGGGCAGATCGGATAGAATTTTGTCTTCTAAATCAGGATTTAGCAGATCAAAGTCCAGATCAACCGAAAACCGCGGGAGACCATAAAACAACATAGCAGCGGTACCGCCCTTGAAGCCCAAGTTTGGACCAAAAACAGGGTCAGAATATATTTTCTTCAGAATTTGAATCAAGATATTTCGGTGAAGAATGGGATTAAGCATTGGCTTTGTATATTTTATAATATTCACTTACCCTTTTCTCCAAGGCTTTATTTGAATAAATCTTGCTAATTTCATGTACCAAGTCCCAATTAAGAGGGTTTAGATTATCGATGTGATAATCTTTATAAAACAGAATTGTATCTAAAAAGGCGCGCTCCTTTGTGGCAATGGCATAATTTTTTTCATGAATAATACCGGTTTGATTTAAAAGGATATTGTTCTTGAGCTTTCGATATTGAAAAACTTGACCAGAGACAGTCAGACTACGAGATAAATAGGAAGCTAAATAAATGGTCTCATAAGGCTGAAATATCATTCCGGCTTCTTGGAGAACTGTTTGAAAACTAATATATGAAGGAAAATAGATCTTATTACTTAGCTCACGCCAATCAAACTCTGGTTTGGTATAAACTCCAACCCGGGGACGGAGGAACTTATGGGTTTTGACAAAATAGTGAGCCCGCTTACGCAGTAAATTGGGGGGAAGATGGGGGAACAACAATGCCAATTCGCCAAGAGTGAACACGGTTTGAGGTAGACTATATAGATATGGTAGGAACTGCATGTTACATTATTTGTAACACATAGTTCCCAGTCTTGTCAAGCCGCCACTGTGTCTGGGGTAAGAAATTCAATCACAGACTTGCAATTTCTTGAGGTTTCATTTTTTCTTAAATCGTCAAGATAAAGAACCATACTTTCTCCTTTTATATATTTATTAATTAGTGTTAAATTTCCAAATTCTCTTTTTGCGTTTTGGTCGTCTAATTTGTAACAAACTTGGAAAAACTTGAATTCATCTTCCAGCTTTACCACAAAATCAACTTCATATCCGTTTGGATCTTGACCAAAAAATATATTTTCCCGGCCGTATCTTCTAATAAGTTCAATGTAGATCAGGTTTTCAAGTCTTTTTTCATCATTTTCTTCTTGCCCTGAGATAAAAATATTATCAATGACATAGTATTTAGCAGTTCTATTAAATACACGGCTCAAACGATAGTCAAATTTTGTCAATTTATTAAGCGCATATGACGTTTCCCAGTAATAGATGTAATTATCAAGTGTTGTTGGAGTAATTTCTACTCCCCGATCTTTAAGCCTGTTGATAATTTTACGAAGTGACAAAGTTGATGTTAAATTACCTGAGATAAACTGAAAAGAATTATGCAAAACTTTTATTTTGTCAATTTGGTATCTTTTGGCGATATCATCCAAGATTATTTTTTGGATTAGGCCATCCTTATATAGCGATGCTGAATCTTTGTCTAATTCAAATTGTTCTGCCAAACCCCCTCGACGAAGATAATTCATAAAAGCTTGATCAATTTGAGACTTGTTTGGATAATAGTTGCCTGCGTCAAGTTTTAAGTATTTTAAATATTCTGAAAAACTAAAAGGCGATATATAAAGTTCAAGACATCTGCCAGAAAGACTACTAGATAATTCACCTGATAACAATTTGCTATTTGAACCACTTATATAGATGTTATATTTACCCATTTCATATAGTGTTCTAACTAGTTTTTCCCAAGATTCAACTAATTGGATCTCATCCCAGATAATATAGATAGGCTGAGTAGGGATTGCCTTTTCTCGCAAATACAATTCCCAAACTTTTCTTAAATCATGTACGGTTTTGATACTGGATAATAAATCATTTTCAAAATTTAGATAAAAAATGTTTTCTTTGGGAACTTTTTGCTCCAGAAGAAACTGAGCTAACATCTTGAGTAAATATGATTTACCTGATCGGCGAAAGCCTGTGACAACCTTAATAAGTTTATTTTCAAAACTCTTATTAATCCACGCTGAATAGCCATCTCTTACGATTGGTTTGGAGCTAAATTGCATTGACTCAAATATTGCTTGGTCAAGGTCTTTTACTGAAATCATAAGGTTACTTTATAACTTTCGTACGGTCTTGTCAAGCCGCCACTGTGTCTTGGGCGAGAGCCCGAAGATGACTGGTAAAAATTTTATTAATATTTTGACTAAAAGAATTCACAAATTGAGAGTCGGAAAAAAGAGGGGTAAGATCGTCTCGTAAAATTTGAGGATTAACTTGAGCGATTTTCTCC
>Ga0075637_105_pt1 | contig 33540 bp, 29 predicted proteins | sample RifGroA1_FD_68389 | JGI IMG/M metagenome (GOLD analysis project Ga0075637, IMG submission 68389) | Microgenomates (Woesebacteria) bacterium GW2011_GWA1_41_13b | reverse complement strand
GGCTTCTCGTTCTTTGCCACCCAACCGGTGATACCTTCTCCCATTTTCATTTTTATTTTTTGCAGTAGATCCGCATGGGGATTTTTGGAAGCCCGAAGCAGAAGTTCTTGGGCTTTGGGGTCAAGCGTATACACCAACACGGAATCCGCTTTCGTCACTTCAGAGGCAATCTTGACGATCTCCTTCAGCACCTCGCTAAGTTCGAGACTATGCACCGTCCGTGCGACACGGTAGAGGAAAAATAATTCTTTTTTTAAACCGTCAATGTCTTTTTTCATCCAATCTCATCTCTCGAGCAGAAATTCATGCGCTTGCCACTCTAGGGCATCGTCGAGCGGATCAAGCTCAATGCGCTTGTTATACTTCACTTCCAACGCTTTGGCAATCAGCCAATCGGCAATATGCGGATTTTTCGTCAGAATTGGGCCATGAAAATAACTGCCGATCGCGTTTTTGTATACCGCACCCTCATACCCATCTTCCCCATTATTTCCAAAACCATTAAGAACTTTTGCCAGCGGCTTCATTTTCTCTCCAAGATACGTCCGTCCTCCATGATTTTCAAACCCTACAATGGTTTTTCTATACTCTCTACTCTCTGCTCTCAAATCTTCAACTAATAATTCCGCAACAACGTTGCCGATGAGCCGCTTCTCCTGGTCGCCCGGGTGCTCGGTATAGAGATCAAAAATGCCCGCACCCGGAATGTTTTTCCCCTGGTACGGCTTGTAATAATGGCCGACGAATTGGTATGCGGCGCAGACAAATAGAGCAGGAATACCAACCTCAACCATTTCCTTCACCACCGGTCCTTTGCGTTTCAGGAAATCTTCTCCCGCGAGCTTTTGCTGCCGATCCTGCGCGCCGCCCATAAAAATTAAGTCGCAGGACTTAAGGTCTTTTACCGGTGTTTCTAGCGTTACTGGCGTTACATGTGCTTCTATACCGCGCCACTGGCAGCGCTTTTGAAACACGATGATGTTTCCCCTGTCTCCATAGGTGCTCATGAGATCAGGGTACAGCCAGGCAATTCGTAATTCGTATGTCATGGTTTGGCGTCTTACATCTTATATCTTACTGTCTTACATCTATTTCTCTTTTCCTCGTCTGCACGATAATGCCGCTGTTAAACATAAGCTGCTTGGTAACTTCCCCGTCATCGTCCCGCGCCCATAGCCATTCCCGCACCCTTTGGGGATATCCATAATCCGGCTCAATGATGACAAAAAGTAATGGCTGTTTTTCCGCTACTTCTCCATACCCGCGGCCGCGCTTCGTCCACCACGAAAGATAGCGCCACGTATATTCTATCTGCGGTGGCGTATAGGCAATCACGTTAAAATCTGAGCCTCCTGCTTCTTTATAGATATAGCGCATCGCTTCCATTTGATTGCGATACACCGCTGCGTCCCCGACAAACGGGTTATTTAACGTGGTGACAAACTCCACCGGCTTTCCGGTAAAAAACAACAGCATGAGAATAAGCGTTGCCAAAATACTTGCCGGCACCATGCGCTTTACCAGTGACACGGCAAAGGAAAGCAGGAAAACAATAATCACAGGCAGTCCGATCAGGTAATACGGCCATACATCCTGTCCATAGAAAAGCATGAAGACGAAAAATACCCCCAATGCGGTGAGAAGTTGGTAAAGAAACAGGCGTTGGTTTTTGGCAATATGTTTCCATTGGCTGCTGATAATGGCAAACGTTCCGATAACAAATAGTATCTTTATCCAATCTCCGCCCGGCAGAAAATCCGTCACATGGTCCCAAAGAAAATCAAGCCTGGCCATGAGCCGTGCCGGCGTCATAACAAGCGTCCCGCCTTTGGCCAAAAAATTGATGAACGTTTTTGTCTGCAACAATTCATGCCGCAGTTCAAATAACACTCGGGGAATTTCTGTAAAAAGAATTCCGGCAACAATAAAGAGCGTCTTTTTAGACCAAAATAATTTTCGTTGCCATACAAAATAACTGATGAAAAAACCAACCATAAATACCACGCCGTAGACGATCTCTAGCTCATCCAATAATCCCAAAAGAAACCCAAATGCCAAAAGTGCGATATTGGACAAAGACGCAAACCTGGACCATAAGATAATGATCGCCACCATCACCGGCACGATTCCATCCGGACTCCAAAGTTGGGTGGTAGCAGACACCAGTGGCTGCGCCACTGCCAAAAGACCCGCAAATGCGGCGGCAAAAAATCCGTCGCGGTATTTTATGCCCCATATGTAGGCGGCGCCCGCCGCCGCGACTCCCGCAAGCGCAATAAAAGATACGATTGCCGCGGGATCGCCGGAAGATATGGCAAACGGTGCTGCAAGCAGCCAATACCACCACGGCCCGTAAAAGATTCCGTTTTGCCCGCTGGTCGGGCCGATCAGGGAAAATTTAGTGCCGGTCACAAGATCCCGGATTGCCAACAGATCCCGCCCCGCATCATAGGTAAACGCAAATCCTCCCTGCCATATACCCCATAACCGCACGAAAAGTCCGGCACAAATCACAAGAACCGCAATGATTATGACTACTATTTTCTTCTTCATGTTTTCACAAAGACTGTCTTATGAGAAAGACTGTCTTTACATAAAGACAGTCTTTAAGCAATTTATAATATTTTCCTCCCCGTCAATATCTTTCTCACCTCCAGCATCGCCGAATACGTGGGTAGCACATACAGCGTTTCGCCACGTTCCGTCGCAGCAAGTGCCTTCCCCATAGCTTCCCGTAAATTCCCATAAACTCCCGTAGTAGAAACTTCGGCATATTTCAGTCTTACTCCTAGATCATATACCCTATCGCCGGAAGCAAACACTTTAATTGTTTTATCATGCGCGATCTCCTCAAAATCCACATCCCATATCCAACTCACGTCCCGTCCATCCGGGATTCGATCGTTAAGGACGATGAGTAAAATCTTAGGCTTCATTTCCAGAACCGTCCGAAGCGATGCATTAAACCCTGCGGGATTTTTGGAAAGAAAAATTTTGACCTTTTTCCCGTCAACCATAAACTCTTCTTGTCGACCAAATGCCGGTGTAAAGTCTGTAAGCGCTTTTTTGATGATGTCCTTTTTAATACCCACGGATAACGCAGTGGTCACAGCTGCTAAGGTGTTATAGCGGTTATACAATCCAGGCAATGGAGATTTCCACTCATAAATATCTGGTTTTGGCCGTTTCTCCCCGCATTTTTCACATCTCCAAATACCGATGTGTGAATAGTACACGCCTTCATAAGTTAGTCTGCTTCCGCAGTTAAGGCAAAACGTCGAATCGGTCGCATGTTCCGCGGTTTTCAGAAATTCTTCCGGCTCATTCAAACCAAAAAATGTCATCGCGAGCCCGAAGGGCGTGGCGATCCCCTCCAAACTGAGATTGCTTCGCTTTGCTCGCAATGACAAAGTCAAATGCGCCACTCCCGGATCATCCGCATTAGCAACCAGTGTTAATACGGGTTGCGTACCCTGAGCGAGCACAGCGAGTCGAAGGGTCTTCTCCCACTTTTCCGCAATCACATCTACCTCCCCATACCGGTCCAACTGATCACGAAAGAGATTAAGAAGTACAAGAACTAGTTGTTTCTCTTTTTTAAAAATTGAAAATTGAAAATTGAAAATTACGCTTGGTAACGAGTTTTCATCCACCTCAAACACGCCGTAATCAACGTTAAGTCCCCCGTCCCATGAAGCATGTTGTATGCATGCCGATACTACGCCATTAAGAAGATTTGCCCCGCTTGCGTTATGGATGACGCGGTTGCCCTGCGCCTCGAGGATTTTGGTTAACATTAAAGACGTCGTAGTTTTCCCGTTTGTTCCGGCGATAAGAATTATTCCCTTGGCAAATTGAGGGGCAAAAGAGGCAAGGATGTTTGGTGCAAGAGTCAGCGCTATCTCCCCGGGCCACGTGGCCCCCGCGCCCAAACCCAGAAACTTAATAAACAATGAAGTGACTTTTGCGGCAACTATGGCAATCCGTATTCGCGCACTCATCCCTTTATTATACCCCAATCATTTCCCATATTCTCCCGTATCTTCCCGTAATTTCCCGTAGATTCCCTTATACTGCGCCTTCAAGTGATATATCTATTGGAGATAATCCGCACTTCTTGTAAAACTCAATTGCCTTAATATTTTGGTAATACGCATTAACGTATAAACGGTCAAAGCCATGTTCTTTTGCCCACTGCCGATACGCTTCCACCAGCTTAATACCGATACCCTTTGACCGAAATGCGGGCGTTACGCCCATGTTGTCTATTTCTGCAAGTCGCACCGTACGATAACTGTATATTCTCTCTGTACCAATTAGGTACCCAACCGGTTCTCCTTCAATTTCCGCGACAATACAGTAATATTTCGGATTACTCGTGACCTTTTTGAAATAAGCAACTCCTTTAAAAGAAGTATCCCACCCAAGATCAAGTACGTCATCATACTGGTAGTTATCTTCAAATACTTCAATATTGAGCTTTTGGATAGTGCGCCAATCTGCCGGCGTCGCTTGCCGTCATAGATATATTCATATATTACATCGCCCGCAAAGTCTTTACCCTTTCACCAATCGGCGGGTGGGTGTTAAAGAGTCCCGCAAACCAGGTACCGAAGTTTTTCCCTTTAAACGGATTGGTTACGTACAGGTGCGCGGTGGCATTCGTTGCCGCTTCTAGAACTTCCTTGTCCTTGCCTAATTTTTCCAAGGCCTTTGCTAACCCTTCGGGATAGCGGGTAAGGTATGCGGCAGATGCATCGGCCAGATATTCGCGCCGTCGCGACACGGCAAGCTGGATAAGCGTGGCAATAATCGGAGAAATAATAGCCAGGACTATACCAACCAAAAGGAGGATTTGTCCCAATCCGCGATCATCATCGCGGCTTCTGCGATGTCCGCCCCACCACAAACTTCGCATAAACATATCCGCCAAAAACGCAATGCTTCCGGCCAATACCGCTACTACTGCCATAAGCCGCGTGTCAAAGTTTTTGATGTGCGATAGTTCGTGGGCGATCACGCCCTCCAGTTCCCGTCGCTCCAGCCGGGTAAGAAGCCCGGTGGTAGCACATACCACGGCGTGCTGGGGGTCGCGGCCGGTGGCAAACGCATTCATCGCGGTATCCTCAATGATATACAATCTTGGTTTTGGAATATTTGCGGCGATGGCTAAATTTTCCGCTACGGTAAAAAAATCAAAATCGCGCTTCCTATCCGCAGGCCGCGCACCGGACATCGCAAGGACAATTTTATCTCCCCAATAGTAGCTGGCAAAACTTGAAACCGAAGAAAGTACCACAGCCCAAAACATCCAGGAATTACCATACCCAAGTGCATTCCCCATGACATACGCGGCAAATATGACAAAAGCCACAAACCCTGCCATAAATACGTAGGTTTTTGTGACATTACTGCGGATTTGAGAAGTAATGGACGTTGCCATTTAAGAAAATGTCACCTTCGTTGCTTTCTTTTCACTCTCTGTTGCTTGGAAGAACTGCCGCTCTTTAAATCCTAGTTTATCGGCAAACATATTGTTCGGGAACGTCCTCACTTTCAGGTTAAACTCCATAAGCTGCGTGTTGTAATATTGCCGACTATAGGCAATTTTATCCTCGGTGTCAGAAAGTTCTTTTTGCAGCTGCATGAAATTTTCATTTGCCCGAAGTTGCGGATATGCCTCCGCTACGGCAAACAGACTTTTGAGTGCGCCGGTAAGCATGTCATCTGCCTTGGCTTTGGCCGGCAGTGATGTTGCGCTCATGAGCGCGCTTCTGGCTTTTGTAACTTCTGCAAATACGCTTTTTTCATGTTTGGCATACCCTTTTACGGTTTCAACTAAATTCGGGATCAGGTCTGCGCGGCGTTTAAGCTGCACGTCAATTTGCGCTCCCGCCTCATCAATCTCTGTAGACTCGCGGACTAAGCCATTGTAAAGAGACCAGATATAAACAACGATTAATGCGACTATTCCTGCTGCGATAAACAATGGGTTCATGTTACCTCCTTAAATTTTTGTAAGCCACTTCTTAAATTCATTATACCCCATGGTATTTACAATGTCACGCGTTTGGGCCCAACCCCGACGGGCTACCGCAACCCCGTATTTCATGAGTTCCATCTGATCTACCGCATGGCTATCTGTATTGATACAAAAGCGCAAGCCCAGTCGCACCGCGTCAAACACCAAATCATCAGGTAAATCCAGCCGGGACGGATACGCATTTATCTCCAACGCTACATCTTGTTTTTTACACGCGGCAAATACAGATCCCCAATCTGCATCCAAACCCTCGCGCTTTAAAAGCAACCTTCCGGTCGGGTGTCCCAAAATCCGTACTTTGGGGTAGCTATTTACGGCTTTCACTATCCGGTCGGTCATGTGCTGTTTCTCCTGGGTGAAGCTGGAATGGACCGACACGATCACAGCGTCCACATACTCAAACGCTTTTTCCGGCAACGCCAATTTGCCATCAGGCAGGATATCTACTTCACACATGATAAATATTTTAGGTTTGGATACTTTTTGTACCCACGAGGAATAAAGTTGTTCATATTTATCCTTTCGGCGCTTCATAATGTCGACTATCTGATCTTCTGTGTGGTTAGTAATGCTGGGATTGTGGTCACTTATCCCGATATACTCATACCCAAGCTCTGCCGCCTTCGTGAGATGGTCACCTAAGCTGTCTACGCCCAGATCATGGGAAGATTCCAGGTTATAGCTCGTGTGAATGTGTAAATCGCCTTTAATATCCAGGATTTCCACTAACTTTGGTAATTTCCCCGCTTGTGCAGCCTCAATTTCTCCTTTATCCTCACGCAATTCCGGTGGGATCCACGGCAGCTTGATGGCTTCGTAAAAGGCTTCCTCCGTGGCATATTCCTGTGTACTCCCCGTTTTAATACGTTTTATCCCATGCTCGTTCAAGCTCAATCCCTCTTCTAGTGCAAAGGTACGAAGCTTAATGTTGTGATGCTTTGATCCGGTAAAGTACTGGAGCATGGCGCCGTACGCATCGGGCTTCTGCACCCGCAAATCCACTTGCCTGCCGTTATGAAGCAGTATGGTAGCTCCGCTCTGGCCCTGCTCGACTAGCTTCTGACAGGGGTAGGTCAGAAAATGCTTAACTACGTCTTCCGGTTTCTTCGTGGCTGCAGCGATATCAATGTCCCCTATGGTCGAAACCTGTCGCCGCAGGCTCCCAAGCACATCCACGCGCACAACCGACGGGTGCTTTTTGAGGTGCGCCATAACTTCCTGGGCTATGCCGTCAGCAATGGGCAATTCCATGCGGTTTTCCTTGATTTGCCCCCGTTTATACGTGGCAATGGATGAAAGGATATCTTCCTGGGACTTTTCGCCAAACCCCTCAATTGATGCGATCTTCCCTGCCTTTGCCGCTTTTTCCAGCCCAGCGACAACATCGTTTGCATGCGCGAGTCCCAGTTCTTTCACTAATTTAAACGCTTTTTTGGGGCCCAAACCGGGCACGGACAGAAGCGGAAATACCCCTTCCGGCACCCTCGCCATCACATCGTCAAAATGCTTCACCCGGCCGGTGCGGAACAGTTCGTCCAGGTAGTGGGCTATCCCTTCTCCGACACCGGGAATTTCACCTAGTTTTCCGTTATCCCACAAATCCTTGGCTTCGCTGGTCAGGTGCTCGATGCTGTCGCCCGCGCGGTCATACGCAATGATCTTAAAACGATTTTCGTCCAGTATTTGGTATGCGGCGGCAATCTTTCGAAGCAGTGTCGCAATCTCAAGATTTGTCATAGCTACTTATGATCATAGCAAAATCTCTTGTAGAAGCAAAACAGCTATGTTATTATCCTATGGGTAAAGAAGCCGCAAGGTTTTGTCCCGGAAGGGATCGTAGCTCAGCCTGGTTTACCCGAACAAATTTTCACAAGAAAATTTGCGCGGGTGAAGAGCGTAATATTGTGTATTACGTGTACATATTGCGAAGCTTGAAGGATAAAAAGCTATATGCTGGCTATAGCAACAACTTAAAAAGAAGATTTGAGGAGCATAATAAAGGAGAGATAAAAAGCACTAAAAATAGAAAGCCTTTTACTTTAATTTATTATGAGTCATACCTGCATCAGCAGGATGCAACAGAACGAGAAAAGTTTTTTAAAACACAGTGGGGAAGAAATTATTTGCGACGAGTGTTGAAAAATTATTGGAAACAAATGGGATCGTAGCTCAGCCTGGTTAGAGCGCCTCCCTGTCAAGGAGGAGGTCGGGGGTTCGAGTCCCCTCGGTCCCGCATTGACATTTCTTAACGATCCTGAGTTTGTCGAAGGAGAGTCTAGAAATTGACAATGCCCGCCAGCAAACGCAGCATGAGGCGTGTACGGATAGTACTGAAAAGCCGAATGCTAAGATGCGGCGGGCCAATAAAGCTGCTCATTTTTTTATCACTGCCCAGAACGGAGGAAACAAAATTATGTGGAAAACTATTCGTGCGCGTTTTGATTCAACAGATTCGTACGTGTCGCTTATTTTAGGCCTGGCAGTGGTACTGGTAATTGGCATTACGGTCGTCAACTATCTCAAAAGCAAAGGCGTAACGCTTCCGGCTATTCCGGGCACAAAACAAGAGGAAAAAACCGATAAAGTCACGCTTCCCACGGACCATACCGTGGCAGAGGGAGAAACGCTGTGGACGATTTCGGAAAAATATTACCAAAGCGGATACAACTGGGTGGATGTCCAAAAAGCCAATACTTTAGCCAATGCCGACTATATTGAGGTTGGACAAGTATTGACCATTCCGGATGTCACACCGGTTCCTGCACCGACCGGTACAATCTCTGCTGCATCTACCGAAGCAAAGCCAAAGGAAAAATCATACAAGGTAGTTGCGGGAGATTCGCTTGCAGCTGCGATGTATGACAACGGCTACAAGTGGACGGATATCGCGACGGCAAATAACTTGGTAAATCCTGACCTTATCTATCCGGAGACCGTGTTAACAATGCCGGAGTGATGAGAGGTAATTTGTGGCGGGATTAGTTAAGCGGCCTAACGCTACCTTCCCAAGGTAGAGAAACGGGTTCAACTCCCGTATCCCGCTCATGGCCTTTTCCATAGGCTATCCCAAACTCCGGCGGGTGAGGGCGGCTTGATGGAGGGGTTCTTCCATTGAACTAAGGTTTTCGATGTTGGAGGCAATCAAAGAAGTAAATCCCGCGTGTTCTTTCTCTTCTGCTGTTTTTGGTCCCAATTCCTCCCCAAGGTATCGCTCAATTTCCCTGATGTCCTCGCCAATTGCCTCCCATGCAGCGCTTTGCTGACTAAGAGTATCCAATGCCTCGCGATTGAAAAATCTCCCTGCCCGACGAAGATCGTCTTTGAGGTGAATATAATGCCGTTCAATAATTTCTAACTTCCCTTCTTTTCTGGCTAAGCCAAGGCCCCGGCCGGTGCCGATAAGCTCCGGCGGCACGCCGAGACTATAGAGCGCGCCGGTAAATCCGATTGCGCGCGGAAGTCTAACCCCTCCCACACCCCTTGAGTATCCAAACAGGCCGATGTGTTGTACGCGCTCGCGGCGCTTCGGAAGATGCGTGGCAACTTCACTGATTAAGGGCGCAATCCCCTCAATGGTCGCGCAGTACGGCCGCTCAAACATGCCGATGACCTCTCTCAATTGTTTCTCCGTTGGTTTGGAAACGATCTGTGCCGTTCCTTTTGGTAACAGTTGATCAAGGAGTTCCACCGCTTTCACTACATCGGGTGTCGGGTAGTCGTAGCGGAATGCGCTTTGAAGTAGCGCGGTCCGTACTCCTTTATACTCGTCACAAAACTGTTTAACGGAGTAAGGCGTCAATCCTCCGCGAAACGGTAGACACGCCGAGCCGATGATGGGAGAAAGCACGATACCGGTCTTTTTCTCAAAATCCCGGTAATGCGACAAACCGACTTTTATCGCCAAGACGGTTGGTACTAAGCCGGAATTGAGCGCCGGATCCGAGCGCGCGACATACGGCCGCAGGACCTTTGGCTTTGTTTTAAATTGTTTGTAGTGGAGACGTACATATTCCTCTAGGATCGCATCGGATCGCATGATCGTCTCTACCTGTTCAAATAGCGGAATCACTTCAATATGCTTGAGCGTTCCGTCCCCCAGGCTATACAAGCGGTGCTTGAGTGACGCAACTTCGGCAAATGCTTCTTCTATCTCTATCATTTCCTTCGCCGTCTCCGTCATGGGTAGGATCACTTCAAACAGCGGCGGGGTCGGCAGTCCAAGTTGTTTGGCTAAGGACGATGCGCTTAAAATTCCCATAAACGCCCGGCCCAGCCGGAACTCCGTTTCCACTTTGGGGTTCGGGAGCCGGAAGGTAAGGAACTTCTCGCGGCCAAGCGGATGCTTTTGAAAATACTCAAAGTGCTCATGCAGGAGCCGGTCCACCACGGACTCGTCTACAAACTTCCCTTCCCAGTCCCACTTGTACTCGTTAATCCCCAGCTCGGAAAACGTCAAAAAGCACTCTTTTACCTCTTTGCGCGTGCTGATAAATTCCTTTTTGCCCCAATATGGTACCCCGGCATGATCCGGATGCTGCGAGGCCATGGTCGTGGGAATAATTCGGTTTGTCATTGCGAGAAGTCCCGCTTCGCGGGACGACGAAGCAATCTCCTGTTGCTGCTATTCTATAGGTATAGCCTTTTTGGTACAATAAGAGATACAGCCGACATAGCTCAGTTGGTAGAGCGGCGCTTTCGTAAAGCGTAGGTCGTCGGTTCGATCCCGACTGTCGGCTCAATTGATGTCAGTCCCCTGCCCGCCATCGGCTATCGCCGAAGGTGATTGGCAGGCGGGAATTCTGACAAGGGGCTCAAAGAGGCGAACTACATGATGCTGGACAGAAGCGCGGGTTGGGGATTCAATTCTCTCCATTTACTCAATGCTCCAGGTCTCAAAAAAATGCCGGTCTTTCCTCTGAAGACTGAACAATGGAGGGAGGAATATTTTACCCCATTTACGATTCGAGCAAGTATGCCAAAACTTTTCTTCGAATTTTAGAAAAAAGAATTCTTGTTTTTGCGCTCATTTTTCTTGGTCGCGGTAGGCTAATAGCTATCTCAAGCTGAATTTTCGCTGGATTTCCTCCTAAAACAATTAACCTGTCAGACAACAACATCGCCTCCTCGATGTCATGTGTCACCAGAAGTGTTGTTTTTCCAGTCAATGCAATTAGCTTACCAAGCTCTATTTGTAGCTCTTTTTTTGTAATAGGATCTAAAGATGAAAAAGGCTCATCAAGAATTATGAAGTCCGGATTTGCGGCGAGTGCCCTAACCAAAGAAAGCCTTTTCTTAAGCCCTCCAGACAAAGCTGCAGGATAGAGGTTTGCATACCGCTCTAACTTGCCTAATGTGAGTAAACGGCTAATTACGCCAGGATCTTTTTCAACAATGCTAATATTTTTTTCTACGGTCATCCAGTCAAACAAATCGTGCTCTTGATTGACCATTATCCTATTCCTTCCTGGTTTTTTTACTCTTACATCGTTAATCTTAACAGAGCCAGTAAGAGGCTGGACGTATCCGGCAAGAATATTCGCCAATGTTGTTTTCCCGCACCCTGAACGCCCAAGTATTGATACAAATTGCCCCTTAGACATAGAAAAACTCAAGCCATGGAATATTCTATTTTTTTCTTTCTTGCTAGCTGGATAATCAAAACTGATATTATTCACATAAATCATAATATTATTCTCTCCATCTTATGATTCTTTTTTCTATATATTCAATAAACTTGTTTAGAATATATCCGACAAAACCAATTAACCCCATACCTATCAAAACATTATCTATACGGAGCAACAATCTGTTTAATTGAATAAAATAACCAAGCCCGGATTGTGCACTGACGAGTTCTGCAGCAATAACAGACATCCAAGCCATACCAATGCCGATTTTCAAACCAGTAAATATATACGGTAGCGAGTAGAGAAAAATAATCTTTCCAAGATACGTCATTCTACCCAGCTCAAATGACATAGCAACGTTTCTGTAGATGATTGGCAATGAACTAACTCCAAAGTACGTATTGGTAAATATAGGAAAAAAGGCACCAATAAATACAATAAAATAAGCTGCGCCATTTCCAAGTCCAAACATCAATATTGCTATTGGAATCCAGGCAATAGGCGGAATTGGTCTCAAAAGCTCCACATATAATCTCATCCATCGCAGCTTTTCACTATACCCAAGAACAATTCCCATCATTATTCCAACAACACCGGCCAACAAAAAACCGATCGCAACCCTTTGAATACTAAATAGGATGTGCGCATACATTGTGTAACTTGATAGATTTTCAATCAAACTACTTCCTACTTCCGATAGAGAGGGTAAAAAAAATTTGACGGGTAAAATCAAATAGAAAACTTGATATATTAGAAGGAGGAAGCCGGTAGCAAGAATTTTATGTACCATAAAGTCACCTCATTTTAAGAGTGACTTTAGGCCGTGTAGCACAATGACACCCTTCATATTATTGTAAAGATGCCGCTTTAAGGTAGGACATATCGATATTATCTTTCATGTTTACTTTCGTTTTTACTAATGACTGATCATAGATAAAGTCTGCGGCTTCCTGTAAAATAATGTAGTCTTCCTCAGTAAACCCTAATCGAATTTCATCGCTAGATTTACCAGAAACATTCGGTTCTATACTTGCTGCAATTTGAAGAGCTTTGGGTGTAATATCCAGCTTCGATTCTTCAGTAAACCACGTATCTGCGGCTGAAACGTTATTTCGGTAATAATCATAGGCTCCATGAAACGCTTTTAAGAATCTAACAGGAGCTTCGGGATGAGATTTTATAAAATCTTTCGACATTACGATTACTGATACAACCTTTCCAACTGTTAATATCCTAATGAGACCCTTTTCTTCGAATATCGCCGGCGTTGGATCAAATCCGGCAAGTGCATCTACGTTTTTCCATGTTGAAGCCTCTGGATCTTTTACTAAATCACTTTGCTCATAAATGTCAAGGTTAATATTGTTTACATCTTTCTTGGGATCCAAACCCGCATCTCGTTCTGCCTTAAGCGCCATACGTTGTGCAGCGGCGCCGAAAGGCATAGCAACAGTTTTTTCACGAAGGTCAGCAACCGAGGTTATGGGTGATTTTGGTGGAACGTACAGTGAAACACGATTGTACATTAATCGTCCTATAATTACCCAATTAGGGGTTTTGCTCAATAATGTAGCTGCAGGCTGATCTGCAGTAAAGATAACATCTACTTCTCCCGCAAGGGCAGCCTCATTGAGAGGCGGTCCATAATTAAAACCTTTGAATTCCGCCTTTAATCCGTTCTTTTCTAAAATATCCGTATGCTTAAGAATTTGTGTTAATTGTCCTTGCGTCGCCCACGGAATCTGCCATCCGATACGAATTGAGGTGGGAGAGTTTTCTGATCGTGATTGTGGGGTATTTGGCTTGATCTTACTGTTATAAAATATAATCGCAACAATACCTAACACAATAACTGCTAGAAGCCAAATAATATACTTGCGCATATTTTTAAAAATGATGATTTAACATGTAAGGAATAAGCAATAGCATAGTATCACTCGGCCAACGTGTTGTCTAGAGCCCCTAAATAAGCTAGATTTTTAATGCTCGATGACCTCAATAATTGTCACTTCCAGCGTGATGAGGGTTATATCAAGATGTTAAAGACTTTTCCTCTCCTGTGAACAATCTTTTTAACAGTCACTTGATCCAGCTTCCCCTGAAATTTTGGATCTTCTAGTAAAAGCGCATAAATCTCTTCGTCAATAAGCTCTGATCCTTCTTCCTGTATAATCGTTCCAATAAATTTGTTATTTATCATGATAGAAAGTGTTATGCTGTCAGCCGGCCGCTCCTGTGGAACCAAAGATGGCCACATTTGCTGATGGATACTATATTTGTTTCCCAAGCGTTCCCACAATTCTTCTGTTATAAAAGGCGCTAATGGAGCAAGTAATATGAGAAGAGTTTCATATGATTGCCGTCCTAGTCTGCCGGATCTTTCTACAGTATTTAGAAATTTCATAAATTCGCTCACCGCAATATTAAGTCTGTTTGTTTCTACGGCATTTGTCACATTTTCTATTAGTATGTTTATTGCCTGTACCTCTTCTGGTCTACTTTCACCCTCTTGAACAATCCCCTGTAGACGCCATACTCTATCAACAAATCTTCTTGCTCCGGTAATCGCTTTTGTATCCCAAACCTTTGATTGTTCAAGTGGCCCTAAGAACATTTCATATATTCGAAGAGCATCACTTCCGTATTCATCAGAAACATCTAGAGGATTAACTACGTTTTGCCAGCGTTTACTCATTTTTCTTCCATCTTCCCCTAAAATCATTCCTTGATGTATTAATTTGGTAAATGGTTCGTCGAAATCAAGATATCCTAGATCATGAAGCACTTTTGTGATAAAACGTGCATATAATAAATGACCTGTCGCATGATCAGCTCCTCCCATGTAATAATTCACCGGTAACCATTTATTTACAAGCTCTCGGTCACCCAATGAATCTATATTATGTGGATCTGCAAAACGCAGATAATACCAAGCTGAATCCACAAAGGTGTCTAATGTTTTGGCTTCGCGCCGTGCAGTGCCACCGCAATGTGGACAGGTTGTATGGAGAAATTCCTCCGATTTTGCCAACGGCGGAACCCCGGTGGGCCGAAAATCCTCCATATGAGGCAATTTAACCGGTAACTGATCAAGTGGTGCCGGCTGGTCGCCACATTCACCACAATGAATAATTGGTATTGGCGCCCCCCAGTATCGCTCACGGGAAATGATCCAGTCACGTAACTTATATCTCACCACAGGAGTTGCCAACTCTCCTAATTGTTGTAACACTGTTTCTCTATCCGGATAAACAGTTCCGGTGCCTTTTGTATTAGCTGCTTGCTCAACTCTTACTCCGCCATATTCATCCATGAAGACATAATCTGCAACCCAAACCTCCAGCCGTTTACCGGTCAAGGGATTAATAGCATAATTACCCATAAATACACTCGTCTTCTTCTTTTGTTTTTTTCGCTGCAACTCTTGCTGCGGTGGAATGGATAAAATATAGCTATCTACCTCTTCCCGATGACCCCCTGTGACAATTGTAGAAATACTTGGGTGTTCCGGAGCAAGAACGATACGTTCTGCTCCCTCCAAAGATTCTGGCTCTGTAGTAAATACCGTCAATCTCTCATCTGTATTAGCTAGTTCTACCGATATTTCTACACCTTCTGTTCTTCCAATCCAATCTCTTTGCCGTTCCTTGGTGGACTCTGGCCAATCTAGCCCCTCCAAATCTTCTATCAGCCTATCTGCATAATCAGTAATTCTAAAAAACCATTGTTCAATTTTCCTCGATTCAACCTCTGAGTCGCATCGCTCACAATGACTTTCTATGACTTGTTCGTTTGCAATAACTGTTTGGCACCCCGTACACCAATTTACCGGTGATTCAGCTTTATATGCGAGCCCCTGTTCAAATAGTTTTAGAAATATAAACTGCGTCCATTTGTAATATTCTGGACTTGAAGTATCAATCTCTCGCCCCCAATCTATACTAAAACCGGTTCTGATACATTGTCCTCTAAACACATCAGCGTTGTCCGCAGTAACTTGATGCGGATCTTTTCCTGTTTTAATAGCATAATTTTCTGTTGGCAGTCCAAAGGCATCCCATCCCATGGGATGAAGCACCTCAAATCCGTTCATTCGCTTATAGCGCGAAACAATATCTGTTGCCGTATATCCCTCAACATGACCGACGTGTAATCCTGCTCCCGATGGGTACGGGTACATATCAAGCACGAAGTATCGGGGTTTCTCTGAATCGTCGTGCGCCTTATACAATTGGTCATCTACCCAGCGATGCATCCATTTCTGTTCAATAGCGGTATGGGGAAATCGTCTAAGATCAAGTCTATCCTCTTCGTTTGGAATTCCGGACTGACCCTTATATCCTTCGTCTTGTGGAACATTAGGAAGCTCTTTAGCCATAAAAATTCTCTTTCTGGCGGTATTATCGTGAGGTCTATTACAAAAGTCAAATATTATAACCCAAATTGATTAACTCATTCCGTATTTGCGCTTCGATACTCGACAATTTTAGTGCTTTTTTTTGCTTCCTAGAATTATAGTCTTTTAAAATCTTTTTTAACCTTAAAATATTTGCGTTCCGAGATTTTTTCCTGTTGACCACCTTCTCTTCTTTAAGAATGGAGCCGCGCTTGTCGTAATAGAATGCCACTTTCTCTTCTATTGTCCGAATAATCTCTGCAAAAAGATATGTATTCAGTGGTTTTGTCGCTTTACCCTTTTTCATTGTAATTTGTTGATATGCAGCTATCTGACGTTTTGTCGCTATGGACATCCATACCTGTGCCAAAGCATAAATCTTTCTTGCTGAGGCTCGCGCGTGAAATATATCCAATGGTCTGCCGTCCATCTTGATCTTTTTTGCATTGTTAGGAAGTAATTCCATAATGGTGGGCGCAACATCTATAGATCGTACCAGTCTATTTTCTATTCGAGAACGTATATTCTTTCCATAAACAACTAGAGGAACCCGCAACACATTATCTGAAAGAGAATTATGATGTCCCTCTGAGTATGCATCCCATTCTTCCCCGTGATCAGCAAAAAGGAAAAGGACGGCATTGGTATTATCTGCAAAATTCGTTATATTTTTAATAAACTGTTTGAACCGATGTTCCATAAAATAGTTAATTCCCTCCACATATAACTCGAATAAATCACCATACTTTGCTTCGGCATATAATTTTTGAACAATGTATTTATATCGCAATAACAGTTCGGTATCTTTTGTATCACGGAATGTTTCATCAAGAACATCATCAAGTCTTTGCTTTTCCAAACGCGGAACGTTGTATTTTTTTTCAAGGAACTTTACCTTTCGTATGTAATCTTCCCCCCCAAACTTAAGTGTGTGAAATCCATACGGGTAATGTACACCCGCAAAATGAAAAAACGAGATTGTTTTATTCTGTCTATTTTTAAAAAGCGTTTGATATGCTCGCTTTTCATCTTCGATAAAATAGTGATCAATTCCTGTTGTAAATCCTAAATACTTACCCAAAATGACCGGAAAATCAGTTTGGAATATAGTGATATATCCTTGCTTTTTGGCATGTTCAAAAATGGTGGGCGCAATCAGTTTTCTATTAAAAAATTCATATATGCCATTATGGCGAGGCCATAAACCGGTAAAATATGCAGCATGAGATGCAGATGTATAGGGAGCGGCTGAAAAACAATTATTGTAATAGGTACCTGCCTTAACCACTTTATCCAACGGATCGGTTTTTAAAGAAATATGAATGTTATATTTATTGCGAAATGCATTTGCGCGAGGTGAGGCTTGTATACAATCTGCCCGCAATGTATCTATAGAAACAAGAATGATATGCTGTCTGACATTTTTCATTTATTGCCCATAAAATACAGATTTGTTTTTTCATTTGGATCATTTTCTAAATCATAAATTTCAACGATATTACTATTAAGATGAAAAATGGATTTACTCTTATTTGCGTACCGGAACGCAATTTTATTTTTTACATTCTTATATTTACTCGTTTTTGCCTGTTCTTCCGGATGAAACGTTTCAGAATATGCAGATAATTGAAAATCCTTTTTGTAACGTACTATTGGTACCAATGAAACTCCATCTAAGAGATGTATCGAGGTTTTAATGTTTAAGAGATCCGTAACGGTCGGCAACAAATCAACGAGGCGAACCTGCTGTTCTATATTTTTGTTTTTGGGAAATTCTTTATCCTTGACAATAAGAACTACTTTTTGTGTCTGGTCGTAAAGTAAACAGCCGTGGCCTAATTCTTCTGGATGGCCTAATTTTTTACCGCCTTTGTCATTTGGATACCAGCCATCGAGATCTTCTCCATGATCGGAAAATGCTACAATAGATGTATTGTCCAGATAGCCTTCCTTTTGTATCTTTTTTAGAAATAAGCCGAGATAGTGATCTGAATAAGCTACTTCTTCTTCGTAGGGATTATTTCCTCCATATTTTTCCGGTGCCTCATACGGCCAATGCGCATCAAAAAAATGTACAAAAAGAAAAAACGGGTGTGCGTTTATCTTTTTAAGCCAATCGTAGGCCCGCTCAACAACTACATTTGCTCGCTTAAGTGCGGTGCCCCGCTTTTTTACATCTACCGTAAGTAACGGATCAGACCCATCTGCAAGTCGCGGTATTTCATCATCATAAAAGTCAAATCCCTGAGAAAATCCATACCATTTATTCATTCCGGGGCAAGAAACAACTGCACCGGTTTTATATCCAGCTTTTTTGAGTATTTGTGCTACTGTTTTTGTTTTTGGATTTAACTGTTCTTTAAATAAATGTCGTATATGATGTCGCGGTGGATGAACACCTGTAAATACCGTCGCGTGACTTGCCGGGGTAAATGGAGAGGAGGAAATAGTATTAAGAAACGTAACACCTTGCTTTCGCAAAGATTCGATTGTTTGAAATTTTCCACTGTACGCAACGTCCGCGCGTACTGTATCAAGAGAGATTAAAATAAGATTTTTCATTGACTTTTAGGGAAGTATCACATATTATCCCAAACGAAGTCAAATAAGAGCAAATAACTGCCATCCATTAATAGTATGATTAATTATGAAAGTAAACAAAATCCGCAAGATTTTAGTCGTGATACACGGCTCTCTCCTGCTGATATTCCAACACAACACGCATTCATTCGGGAGTTATTTTTGACGTTTTATTCCGAACAAGGATATATAGTTGCCCCACCATCTCCTTTGCTTCCTGAAGAGGATACATCCGTCATATTTACTGGCGCAACGATTACAGCATTAAAGGGACAACTCCAGGAAGGAATAAAGTCTCCTGGCTATTGTATGGTACAAAAATGTCTTCGGGTAAAACGCTTAGAACAAATGTATGATCTTTCAATCTATCCTGATTGGACCCATTATTTCACTATGTGCGGTATTTTAGCCGCGCCAGAAAGACGTGAAGAGGTTATCGATGAAACGTATCAATTGTTAACACAACTGTTGGGATTGGCACCGCAAAATATTCTTATCCGCGCATTTTCACAAGATCATGATCTATTCGGACCACTACAGATGAGAGGAATTACGGTCCAAGAGAATACTGAGCCAATGACATATTATCGATGGACATATGGTATCCCAAATATTTGTGGACGGGGAATAACATTTCTGCTTCGACACGATGGGCAGGATAACTATAGAGAGTTGGGTAATATCATCAGTGTAGAAGATAGCGACGCCACGGTAAGAGCATACGAATTTGGATTTGGCCTTGAGTCTCTATTGTCAAAAATGCATGGACATAAAAAGCCGATGGAGGTGAACATGATTAGCGCAGTCGTACCTTATAGAGAAGGCCCACAAGAAACATTTCTTGATACGCTCGTTGCAACTGTAGTTATTTACCATCATGGCGTAGAACCAGGGAGAGGGAAAGAAAAGCATGTACTTAAAAAATTAGTAAAAGGCCTAAGTTATATACGACGAAAAATGGAAATTTCCATTGAACAAATTCGTGAACAAGGGAATCTGTTTGAAAAGGCGGAATTTGGTGAAGCGAGTGGCAGTGGAGATAAACTAGTTGCCGATGTAAGGGAATATGAAGGCAGATTGACAAAGTATGTTGATTACGCAAAAAATCAGGTACATGCTCATAGATTGCGCGGGCAAATGGGACAATATTTAGTTGATAAACTTAAAAGAGAGGGTGAAAATTTAGGTATAACACCCGCAGATGTTGAGGAGGTAGTGGTTTTAGTCCTGCAATAATGAATTATTATTACACAATATCTCTGTTCTCTAACATGACTATTGCTTCTAATGCCGTTTTGATTGCTTCATCTATTCCTGATTTCACACCTTTTGATTCCTCTAATTTATAAATCATACCGGGATCCTGCACAATTTCCTTGAGGGGCTCCGGCGTATTGACTGCTAGAATACATCCTGATCGTAAACCCCGAAGCATGGGAAGCAATAATGCAACGGAACATTCCATCTCGGAGCTGATTAGTGGATACTTCCACGTTTTCATCCTATCATCTCGATAGATCTCGCCCCATTTTAGCAAGTTATTCATGTGTTCATAAAACGCATCATGGGTTCGATTAATCCCAGTAAAATACCGATATTTCTTTTTTTTCGCAACTGACGCAAGCGCATAGAATACTTCCGGTGTTGCCACTGCGGGGAATTCCGGAGCAATATATTCTTTTGTGGTTCCTTCTGCTCGGACCGCGGCAAATGGAATTATTAAATCACCTGAATGAATAATTTTTTGCAAAGCTCCGCAAGTTCCCACTCGAATAAAAGTATTTACCCCAATGTTCGCCAATTCTTCGATGGCTATAGCCGCAGATGGGCAACCGATGCCGGTTGAAGTTGCCGTTATACGAATGCCTTTATATTTCCCCGTTATGGTAAGGAACTCTCGATTAAAGGCGATCTCTTTGGGATTATCAAGATACGACGCAATCTGTCGTACGCGTGCGGGATCACCCGGAATCAGAGCATATCGACCAACATCACCCCGTCTGCATTTTATATGTGGCTGCGTTGTCATTGTACTGTCTATTATAGCACTAGCGTCACCCGCAGCCTAAAAATTAGAAGGTGCAGATGCACGGGATACACGGTTAATTCAACAACACATGCTACAGGTTCTTCTAAATCCCGCAAGAATTATAAAATAGTAACCTTATTAGACCCACCAGTTGTTTTGGGATAAGGGCACAGACCGTAACTGAAATTTTTTCCTAAACCATTTGGGGATTTGCGTTTTCATCACTAGAAATTCCGAGGCAGCGTGCGATACGCCAACCATGCTCATATCGACCCTATTTGCATATTCCTGTAACCTGGTTGTATTTTGTTTTCCCCAATCGCTATCGTAATGACTAAAAATCTCTCCTGTTATATATGCTTGGGCACCTCGCTTTCTGCACGTTTGTGAATATTCGATTTCATCACCACCGCCTGCGACTATACCAACCTTGGTTATTTTTTTGAAAAATTTTCCGGCAAAATCAACGTAGGGAATCTGAAATATTTGTTTTAATTTCGCAATTAAGTCTTCTGTTGAAATAGCTTGTATTTGGGCTACCAACCCTGCATAACCGTTGCCATATGGAAGAAATTCACTTTCAACCGTAGCTTGCAGCGCCTCAACAATTGCCCTGTTTGTACTTATGTTCTTATTATAGTCCAATGGTGCGTGACAACTATATATTGATAGCTTTTTTTTCTGAATTGCCTGAAGCAGCTTAGCATTTATCGGTAAAAATCCTGCTCCTAATTTTCCTTTTGGATTACCACACTCCAAAGAGATTGGGTGATGAAGAAAAAGCAAATCTCCTTCGTTCGACTGGGATATAAATTTTTCAAGAATTTCATCGTGCGGAAAACTGGCTGTAAAAACAGTTCGGACATTATCAAATCCCTTTACCATTAAGCCATTAAACCGCTTTAAAAAACTTGTCTCGAATATTTTTGTCCATGGAATTGTACTCTTCTTATATACCATTGGTACAAAACGACTCATGGCCGGATCTTTCGGTAACTCATGTATTTTAAAAAAATTATCCAGTGCGTCCACTACTTCCGTAAGTTTTATTGCTTTATTTTCCATAACAAATAACACCTCAATAGTATAACCCTTGTCTATTGAAGATATAGAATATTCTTAAGCGTTTCTTATGCCTCACCTTCTGCGGGCGTACTCTGTGGCGGATTTTCTCCGTCACCCAAAACCTCTTGATTGGGTTCTATTGGTTTAGCAGTTGTTTGTTCTTCTAAATATTGTTTCCACGCCTGCAAATCTTGTTCGTTCAGTCTATGCTTAATACCTGGACTAAACATGTCTCCTTCACGTACTAATCCCATAAATATCACCTCCTTAAATAAGGGAATTAATTACTGATCGGATTATACACTAGCCTGTCAAAACTAATAAACTCAGGCGGGAATTCTGACAAGGGGCTCAAATTCGCCTTCACAAGCTGTTGGACTTGGGAGAAATTTTTTGTTTCCATCAATTGTTTCAGAAGGATATTTGCCCCATAAAATGACCGCACATACATTTTAAAGTATTTCCTCATGGACACAAACGGGCGCTCACCCGGATACGTATCCGTATAGAGCTTGGTGTGGGCTACGAGAAGCGCCAACGACTCAGCCGCCGTGTGCGTCGCGCTTGTTTTTTCAAACACCCACGGGTTGGCAAATACACCTCTCCCGATCATCACCCCGTCCACGCCATAGGCGTCATGGGCCTCCCTGGCCTGCTGCCGGTTTAGTATATCTCCATTGCCGATGATTACGGTTTCAGGAGCCAACCGGTCCCGCAGTTTTACGGCTTTTCCGATTTCATCCCAATGCGCCGGAACTTTGGACATCTCTTTTGCCGTTCTCCCGTGGATGCTGATGGCTCCTAGATTTTGCTTGAGCAAAAACCCAATCCACTCTCCGGTCACCACCTTACTTACCCCGATACGCGCCTTCACGCTCACCGGCAAGCCGTCTGCCCCTTCTTTGGTCGCGGCGATCACTTCTGCCGCGAGGGCCGGGGTATTGATAAATGCCGCGCCCGACCCCACTTTCATCACGTCCCTAACCGGGCAGCTCATGTTTATATCTATGCCGTCAAAGCCTAAGTCCTTCACGAGGCGGGCTACCGTATAAAAATTTTTGGGGTTTGTCCCCCATATCTGGGCTACAATAGGCCGCTGCCGCTCGGAATACTTTAGCCTTGGAATAGTTTTTTCATATCCTTTGGATACAAGCGCATCAACATTGGTAAATTCCGTAAAAAATACATCCGGCCTGCCTGCCCCGGCGATGATTTCCCGAAATACAAAGTCCGTGACCCCATCCATGGGAGCCAATGCAAGAAACGGAGTATTCTGAAACGCTAATGTAGACCAAAAGTTCGCCATGGGGTTATATGATATATCAAAACCCCTCAATACCCTGAAGCTGTTGCCCCACCTGGCTATTGATGGAGTTCGCCAGGGCGACGGCATACTGCACGACGATGAGGATGGTAACAACCGAAAGAACCATGGCGGCTATACCCACTATTTTAGACTTCTGACTCTCCTGTCGCAGATACCGCAATCCCCAAAAGATTCCCATCGGGGCCAAAAATACGCTTCCCAAATACAATTTTACCTGATCCGCCGGAGCCGTCCCCGGGGGTGCGGCATGGAGATTCTTTCCGCAGTTAAAGCAAAAATAATCCGTAGGCCGTACGGCTACATGGCAGGCAGAACACACAACAGGTTCATCCATAATTTTTATTATACCAGTTAAGAGGGAGATATAACGCGCGCCTACTGTAAAATCCCGAGGTGTCTACCTAGCACACACCTGGTGTGTGCAACCACCAGTTCAGTCCAATGATATAAATAGTGTGTTGCGGGATCATAGTTTGGCCTTGTGACGAGGAGTGATTTATTCATGGCCATAAATGGCGCCACTTGCAAGGTCTTGTAGAAATTCTAGCTCCATTTCCATCATCTGTTTACCAATTTCGTCTTCCGATTCGACATGCTCCGAAAGTGCTTTCTTATCCAAATTCTTATCACCAATGGATATGGAGATGTCTTGCGGCATAACAGTAAGTCTCGCCAAAACAAGCTCCTTAAGTTTATTCTTTTCCTCTTCTGTCAACTGTAATTGGTCTGGGGCTTGATCAGTCATGGTAAAATTTTAAGACTTCTCAACGTTTCCAGCACCTGTTTCCCTTTCAATGTTTCCTGTTCAATTTCTAACCTTGCAACGTTCCACGTCAACGGCTCACCGTCAACAACCGCGACAATTTCATCTCTGGCGCCTAACGGCAAATTCGCATACACTTTAAGAAATTGGGTTTTTTTGTCCATGGAGCATCTTTACTATACCACATCATGACAAATTTTATCAGTTAAGAGAGAGATATAACGCGCGCCTACTGTAAAATCCCGAGGTGTCTACCTAACACACACCTGGTGTGTGAAGCCACAGGCGCCAATTTTATTTTATTAGCTTTTTACTTCTTTTAGCCCAAAATTTATCAATTTCGTTGTGACACTGTGCAAAAACCCAATTATGGATAGGAAAACCACAGGCAATCTGACAGTTATATTCTGATACCAAACGTATTATGTCTTTAGAGTTAATTCTTTTTTCATGAGATAACTTTTCCATGTCTGTTTCTACTTCAAGTATGGACGATTTCAATCCAGTGAGTTTAACTATGGAATCAAAAAGGTCAATTGTAAGAATAATTGGTAAAATAAGGAATATCGTATATGCGATTTGAAGCGACAGTTCATCTGGCACAATTTTTGCGGGCAATATTGCTAATACCAAAAGGGACAAAATAACTGAACCGCCAAGTAAAATCCAGATCCATTTTGCTAAATAAACGTATAAATGACGAGTATAGAAAGCGGATTCAATGGCCATCTCCAACAATTTTCGCGGACCAATGCCCTTTTTTGAAAAATAATAATCTGCACTACGAGGAGTAGCTTCGACTTTATCAACTATTGTTTTTCCTGCCCTTACTCTCCAATCACTTATCAAAGTCTCGCTTATTGGCCATCCTAGACCTTCTGTAAAGGCAGCTTGTCTCCGCATTGTCTCTGCCCTACCATGTTTTCCCTCGGATATCACCCTCAATACCACCGCACAGGTCAATATTACAAAACCCAAAAAAGCAAAAATAAATTTGGAGGAGTTATCAAGTGTCAAAAGACCCGCGGCAACACCTATTCCTCCAGCAATTATCTGAAGAAAAATACCGAGATACCAATTGTTTGCTGCTGAATCAAATAACAAACGTGCCATCTGACTCAATTCGGGTCCGGTGGTGTCATTAGTTGACATATTCTATAAATTTGTCGCTTCCTTGGGATAGGTGTGTGACTGCCTCATTGGCCTCATTTTCTATGTTCGTAATATCTTCGGGGGTCAAACCACTTGATAAAGGCTCCGACAGGCCTGTTGGATCTGGACAAGAAATTAGGTGATTATCTTTGTTAATATTTTTCAATAGATAGCTAAGCCAGCCTGTATGTGTATAAACGCCTGGCGGAATGGAATCGAACAAGTGATACGCTACAGATTCTAAGTGGTAAGATCGCGGTGATTTAATTCTTTTTCTTTTAAACCAATATTTTGCAAGAAGAATTATGTCTTTCAACATGTAGTTATGTTTTTCGTGTAGGTGAGTGATATGAGCGTGATCTATGAGGGGATTTGATTTTTTCCATTTATGCATACCTTTGCCCTCTGGCATCAAATAATAGTCGTCGTTTGATATTTCGAATACGGGCGTTATGTCAAACCCGACACCGTATGATGTTAAAAATAAATTGACTACCTCGCCATCTCTCCGTATTTCGCTCTTTCCATATGTTTCGCCAATTTCTTTTTTTATTAGATTTAGTATTTTTAGTGATGAAACATTTTGATCTGCATCTAAAAATTCCTGTCCAAATGTGAAGTCGCAGTCGATTATTGTGTGCCAATGGCTGTCCACAGAGTTGGCCTTTCCTATGATATAGAAAATATCTACGTCATCCAAAGGGGTAATTTTCGTATCCCGCGCATAAGAGCCAGTAAGCAGGAAATCTTTTGCCGTTGGAAGTGTGCTATTGCTCGCTTTACTATTGAGCACCTCGACAAGATGGGCATGAGCGCCTTTAACTTGTGCTATTTCGTCATCCTGTAATCTGATTTTCGCGAGTAATGAGTCCATAGGTATTTCCTCTAATGCCTATTATCCTTAGGCGGGTACGGATCGTGAGCCGGAGGAACTGTATCGCTGTCGCGAATTTTTCCATCCAGACCGTGTATTCGTACTTCGCCACCGCCGGAATTTGAGGAAAACTGCTTTGCCTCTTTCTCCGCCTCTTGCTGGGTATCCGTGTGCGCACTCGCACGTTCAGCATTGTCCCTTTTGACGTTCCAGCCTCCATTTTGTCCTTTTACTACGTTATAATTAGCCACATCATATTCCTTTCTATACAAAAAACTCCCGGGTGAGGGAGGCAGTTGCCCAAAACCCAATCATTTACATTTATACGCTACTTTGATAGAATAAGCAAGAAGTAGAAATATGAATACCAATGCACCACTCTCTGAGCGCGCGACAAGGGTATATGATTACGTCCGTACATACCAAAAGCAGTTCGGGTACACACCCTCTATACAGGAAATCAAACAAAATACTGATATCCAATCACTTCGTGGCGTCACTCTTCAGCTTGATAAACTGGAAAAGAACGGATTGATTCGTCGAAATAAAGGGTCAAGACGGGCAATCCAAGTCATGAAAATTTCTTCTGTCACAGTCGAAAAAACTATAAGTATTCCTCTCGTCGGTCAGATTCATGCAGGAGCCGCAAATTTTGCGCAAGAACATATTGAAGAATACCGAAAAGTACCCTCATCCCTACTTCGAGGAAGAGAAGATGCTTTTCTCCTTCGCATAAAGGGAACAAGCATGAACCAAGCAGGATACCTACCAGATGATATAGCCATAGTTATTCCCACACAGACAGCAAATAATAACGATATCGTGATTGCTCATGCCAATGAGGAAGAAACTGCCACAATTAAAAGATATAAAGTTGTATACGGGCATTCTCTACTGATACCTCAAAGTGATGATCCGCAATATCAGCCATTGCCAGCCGAAGAGTTTACTATTCAGGGAAAAGTTATTGGCAAACTACAATAACATTAGTGTACTTCTATCACTCTCATGGCTTCGTCACCGTAGTGATTGATGACTTTGACTGCAATTTTTCCTGTTGAGGGTTTGGCAAAGGCACGGGATACCGTAGAACAGAGAGAATCCCATACTTCTTCGTTTATATCTACTTTCAATGCTTTCTTGAGCTTCTCAAACGGATTGTTACCGCCTGGAAAGTATGCCTGAGTCACAAAAAACGCTTTGCCATCGTAATTGACATCGATAAACCACGCAGCGATCTCATGCTCTGGATCACCTGACCCACTTGAGCGAATTTCACTTTTTACTGGATCGTATACATCTACGCCCATAACTTCGACCACATATCCCTCTTTATCCGCACGCACTCGAACATCCGGATCACCAAAAGCAAGGAACAAATTTCCAGATCCAGTCTTTTTGAGCAAATCACCCATAGACAAATCAGGATTAATTTTTACTTTCATCACTCGCAAACCATTTACATCAGAGGGCTCAGAGAACGCAGAGGCTTCAAAAGAAGTTCCGGCAACCACAAGTACATTGGCAAATCGTTTTGCCACACTAGCAGCATCTCGAATAAAATCATCGTCAATACTTCCAAATTCAGGTCCAATCGAAACAGCAACCTTCTTTAATCCATCAACTGATTTAAATTCTCCGACGGCTTGCACTTCTGGGCCACTTGGGAGAATATCCAGATTTACAAACTCCATACGCTCTTCTCGTTTACCCGTCTGAACGCCTGACTTCAAAAGATTGGAAACAACTGTCTCAACGAAATTCTCTGAAGACAACATTTCTTGCGCATCTGACACTCGATGAGGAGATAAGCTCTCTACAGTTAATGGACCCGACACTCGAACAATATCGTTATTTACGATAGGTTGATCATATAAAATCTCTTGATCTGCGGGCTCATCGTTTGCCAGAGATTTAAGCGTAATATGAGGAACTGATTTATACACAAATCCGTTACGAATATTTTCATCTTTCAAAAGATAATACGGGTACTTTGCAGTCATTAGACGTGTACGGGCAAGTGCCAGAGCGACACGAGATGTATCAATCGTAATCCATCGTCGCCCCCATTGTTCAGCTACATATGCAGTCGTCCCAGATCCGCATGTTGGGTCAAGAACAATATCTCCTGGATCAGTTGTCATCAAGATACAACGTTGAATAGTTTTTGTTGTTGTCTGCACAACATATACTTTCGGATCATTAAATCCTCCTGATTGTGTATCTAACCAAATATTGGTTAAAGTTGAAAATGGATGAAAATCCCAATAAAGCTTGAATGCTAAAGATGATCCAGATTTTAATATCAGTTTTTTATCCGCTAGTTTCTGTAACCCAGCTATAGTTGTTTTCCAATGACTATTACCACTCGGTAAATACTCTTTTCCATCGAATACAAACTTTTGATCAGTATTACTTTTCCCATCGGATTGTAGTGGTCCATATCGAAATATTCTTGAATGATCAGGCAATGCAACATGTCTATCTTTTTCATCAGTAGTCATTTTTCTTACCGTACCATCACTTAATTCCAACCATACATAATTTGGATCGTCTTTATTAGGTAAATCTTGTTTGCTATACAATTGTCGATATTTAGTATGGTTTTTATCTTTTCCGTACCAAATAACATAATCACCGATTGATGGTAAATAATTAGGAGTAAAACCACCAGTTTTTTGAACAAAAATTTGTGAGATAAAATTACTACCACCAAATACTTCATCGAGCAGATTACGGACTAAATGTACATTTTCTTCATTAATTTGAACAAAACATGAACCGCTCTCAGTCAATAACTCTCTTGAAACAATCAACCTGTCTCTTAAGTAAGAAATGTAGGAATGTATTCCTAGCTCCCATGTGTCGCGAAACGCTTTAACTTGCTCTGGTTGTCTAATAAAGTCGTTAACTTTGTTATCTTTTACTTCTTTATTCCTGGTACTTACTTGCCAATTGGAACCAAATTTAATTCCATACGGAGGATCAATGTAAATACACTGAACTTTTCCACGCATCCGCTCTTTTTCTAGTAAGCTATTCATCACCAACAAGCTGTCACCAAGAATCATCCGGTTCTGCCAATTATCTTCATGCTCGTAAAAAGAAACTGCCTTTTCAAATTGTTCTGTTGCTGTTGTTCCTAGAAACGTTAATTGAGTATCAAGTGAGGCTCCTTGTTTTAGTCTGGCAATAATTGCCTCAGGCGCGATTTTTTCCTGCTGATATATAGGAACAGTAGAGACGCCAAACTGCGATCCTTGCTCTACTTTACCTGCCCAGTTTAGTTGAGGGTCAAGAGAGGGATCATATTGATAAACTTTCTTAATTGGGCGCTTTTCGCGTGGAGCTAGTACTTGTGATTCTTCTTGCGTAGGAATGCGCACGCGTGTATCTGTATGTTTATATGATGTTACAGGTGCGGCGTCTGTTGGTGGTTTAATCTTAGATTTCCTCATAATGTCTAGTTTACCTCGTTTGCAAATCCTTGTGTCATACCGAAACGAATTAACTGCTGTGTTTGATGAATGTCTTGAATTTCAATAATTGCCCATTTACCAAACCGTTCCGCATTATTCACCGCCGGAATCCACAATTCTTTAGCGGTTTTCACTTTAACTGCCTTTTGGTCCCTTTTAAGACCTGTAACTTCTATTAGCAAGTTGAGAATTGATTTATCAGGCATTTCTAGTTTTACTATAAAATCAGTTATATACTGCCTACTTATTCCTTCGTATTCATAGGGAATGGAAAATCCTAAATTCTGATTTTTGACATACGCGAGTACTTCCGGCATTTCTTCCAATTTTTTTGCGACTCCCTGCTCCCATTCCTCTGTATCGGCTACTACATAATTTATATGGCTTTTTACGGTCTCCCGTACTTCTTTAGTTGTAAGGAAATCGACGTATCTTGTTGATCCCTCAGAGTCGTAAGGCGCAAGTATAGGTAAAATCTTTTTTTCGTCTGTACGAGAAATATTTTCTGCGATGATCGCCTGCTGAATTTTAGTCAGCGCTCCTGAAAAATACTCACCCACACTCAGATAACCAATGACCATTTTATCTTTAAGAACAACATATTTCGTAACATATTCTTCTGCGATTCGTTTAATTTGTGGAAATAACCAATATTTCACTTGCCCGTCTGCTGATGTGTAATATCTTTTAAGGAGCGCTTCGGAAAGACGAGTAACAACTTCCCCTTGTCGACGCTCCTTAATTTTTTCCATGTTTTCCGTTGTTTCTTCACCTATCATTCCTCCCAAAATCACTTGTGTTGGTTCATTTTCTATAACCGTACGAGAATCATCAGTAAAGTGTGCAGCTAATGTTTCTTCATTCAACTCAAATCGATATCCTTGAACTCTGGGGAAAGTTATCTGATATTGTTCACGATCATCTAGCGAATGGACACGATGGATAACCTTTGGTGGTTGTGGGGTTGGATTTCCTTCAACACGCAGGAAGTTGAATGGTACTCCATACACTTCTGCGTATTCTTCTCTCATTAATCCCGTTTCTTCATCCGCTGTGTAATCAATGCGTCGCAAAGCGCGACCGACAACTTGTTCACAAAGTAATTGCGTAGAGAATGCACGAATGCCGAGTATATGAGTAACGGTATTTACATCCCATCCTTCGGTAAGCATCGAAACGCTTACGACACATTTGATATTTTCTCCGAGCTTTCCAGATTTTCCGACCGTATTCATGACTTCGCGAAGCAACTCTTCGTCGGTGGGATCCTCACGGCCCGGAAATCTAATCCTATATTCTTTGTGGTAATCCGATATTTCCTTCTCGAATATCTTTTTGAAGTTCTCATCAATTTTTTCGCCACTTTCCAATTTTTCACTATCGATAATGAGAGTGTTGGGCTTATCGAGAAAATTCACACCATCTTCGTTACGGAAAATATCGAGATTTCCTTTTTCCATCATGGCCTTTCCTGATGCCAATTGCCGTTCATATCCTGCAACCCAGCGATACACGAGCTCCGATACTGTAGTGTTATTACAAACCACAATCATAACCGGCGGCATTACGTCTGGGTTGCTTCGTTTCGCTTCCTCATACACCTTATAATACGATTCATAGCTCTTATATAACGATAAAAGCGCTTCGCTTAGCTTGGTCGGCAATACCAATACAGACGATAAGTCATAATCTCCCGTTTTAAGACCCTTTTTGGGAAGGTCATCGCGAACATGAAGCCATAAATTTCGAAATTCCGGCTCGTCATTTTCTGTAATGTTATCGGCGGATACCGGTAATCGAGGAATTTTCACAATACCGCATTCAAGAGCATCTAGAAGTGAAAAATCAGAAACTACCCAAGGAAACAGCTCGCCCTCAGGATATCCTGAACCACGAAGAAAATACGGTGTTGCAGAAAGATCAATAATGGCGTTCACTTCCATCTTTTGAGCTAACGCCTCAAGTCCGCTAATCCAAACTCGCGCAGCTTTGTTATTTTTATCTGCCTCTTCGCGATCGTCACCGGTTAATTTTGCCTCCATCGGTTTCTCACGATAGCAATGATGTGCCTCGTCATTGAGAACGAGCACTCGCGGCTTTCCCATTAGACTTTTGAATACTCGATTTACCATAGCGTTGGGTGTTTCTTTAATTGCCGCTTCATTGATAAGCCCGGATGCTTTAAGCACTCCTCCCATTTGATATCTCGGATTCTGTCGAAGTTCTAGTTGTTGAAAATTCACAATGTGAACAACTGCTTGCTGCAGAAGATCAAAATCCTGATAGGAAACTATATCTCGCTGTAGATAATAGTTATGAGGATCGTTTGGCAAAAGAACATTTAGCCGATCACGAATTGTAATACCGGGAGTAACCACTACAAACGCATCCGTAAATCGCGTATCCATTGGATAACGAATTTTATTAAGTGTGTTATAGGCAATCATCATTGCCATCACAACTGTTTTACCCGATCCCGTTGCCATCTTAAAAGCCATACGATAGAGTCCGGGGTTTGCCTCTGTATTTTTTTGTCGAAGTTCATTTATTATCCAACCTTCTCCTGATTTTTCTGCAACCTCGGTTGCGTACATCAGGGTTTCAAGTGCTTCAATCTGACAGAAAAACAACTTGTTTGTTCTGCTCTCATCGTTCCAATAGAATAATAAGTCTCGCGATGTTTTTGTAAGCCCAGGATAATTCTGCTTTCGCCATTCTGATAATTTCTCTCTCAATCGGTTGATAAATACATTATCGCGCTGAATTTCGCTTCCATACGCGCCCTCAGCAGTATTGAGCTCCATTTGCTTGCTTTTGTTTTTTGATTTAGGAACTGGGATATAAAAACTGCTGGGACGACGAAACTCATTTATCTCAGGCGTTAATCCACGGTCATCGGACTTAAAATGATAAATCGGCTCAACGTAGGGAGTATTAAGAATAAATGTGGTTTTTGCCATACACAAATTATACTCCTCCTGGCTGAGCAGACAAGCCTGACTACTCAGGTAGATCTCATGCTCGAAATACGATCCGGAAATACTTTTTCCTTTAGCCCTCTACACCCTCCCAAACCCTTTCGCCAGCAGTTTGTCAGCAAGCTACTCTCAGGGTATTTAGCTTGATATGACAGTCCCTTAGCTACTTGACAATGATATGATAATCATATTACAATAGTCTTTACAAAGACCCTGATTCCGAATTGTCACCGTATGGTGTGCGTTCCAAGCTTACGTTTGGATAGGAAGCAGGGTCGATCTATTTAAACGGCCAAATATCCTCAATCCTCCCCGCTTTCTGTAATAGCGCTAAATACTTTTTATCTTTCCCTGAATAATTTGCATAGATTGCTCCGGCGACCATATCTGCTAGTTGAATAAGTGTATTTTGTCGTGAATCAACAAATTTTAAATCTGTAAATATCTTTTTATGTTTATTGTCTAACTGCAAACTTAAATACACTCGAAGTTGATCTCTTAGTGTCTTCTCGCCTCGTTTATCAAACTTGAGCTTCGCTTTTTTTATTGTTCCTCCGTTGTGCTTGAGCACCTGCATGATGATGTAGTTATAGAAATTCTCTTTATAATTTTGCAGCCGCAAGCTATAAACATCTTCTTTTTTCACAACGATTGCGCGGATTTTGAACTTATGTGGGCAAACTGCTTCAAAAAATGAATTTTTGAATTTCTTATCCGTTTTGTTGAATTTGAACTCGTAATAATCCGAGACTCTAAGCTTTCTTCTGAGTTCTTTTATCGATAACGAGGTTTTTTCTGCCTCAAGTGTATCATCAAACAAAATAAGCGCGATCACAAACACAGGACTAGAACCATGCTGTGTTTTAAATCCTGGATCACCCGAGTCATCAATAAATACCAGCATATATCTTAGTCAAATTCTACACCCTCCAAACCCCGTTCGCCAGCGAGTTTTATTTCAATCTCTTTTTTTCTTCCGGTTCGTGAAGAAAATTTTTCTTGGAGACTACCGACCGGCCCAGGCGTTTCTCGAGTTTCTTTCTGGCTCCTCCGGCTATATCTCCTCCGGCCTTAGCGTCGGCCTTTAATTTGGGCACGCCCCAGGAATCCTCGTTTCGGTGAATTTCCGTCGTTGCGCGTTCGCCCAGCATATTAAAAATCAACTCAAAATCATCCATGTGATCACGCAAGTTTTCCCGTCGCAGGCCCTTCAGTTTTTTATACTCA
>Ga0075637_106_pt2 | contig 41053 bp, 57 predicted proteins | sample RifGroA1_FD_68389 | JGI IMG/M metagenome (GOLD analysis project Ga0075637, IMG submission 68389) | Microgenomates (Woesebacteria) bacterium GW2011_GWA1_41_13b | reverse complement strand
GGTGTTGGCAGGATTTCCAGCCGTAGATATCAAAATTACCCTTTATGATGGGTCATATCACGATGTGGACTCTTCGGAAATGGCCTTTAAAATTGCCGGGTCAATGGCTTTTCAACACGGAGTAAAAATTGCCGACCCGTGCCTGCTGGAACCAATTATGAAGGTGGAAGTATCTACTCCGGAAGAATATATGGGAGATGTCATTGGAGATTTATCCAGTAAGCGGGCGCAAATTTTGGGAACAGATAAGAGAGGGAATCTAACAATAGTAAATGCCTATGTGCCATTGGCTGAACTGTCAGGCTATTCGACTAAACTGCGGTCTATGTCTCAAGGCCGGGCTACGTATTACATGGAACCATCCCACTATGAAGAAGTGCCCAAGAACATCGCCGAAAACATCATTGCTAAGTCTGGCAAAAATGTACAAGCTTGAGGAAAATAGTATTAAACAATTCACTCAATGGGCCGACAATTACGACAATCCCATCACTTCTTTTACATTCAGGCAAACTAATTCAAAAATAGTAAGCCTGTTAAATCCTAAACAAAACTCGTCTCTCCTTGACGTGGGTTGCGGAAGCGGAATATTAATTCAAGATCTTCTTTCGTTAAATAATGGCATGAAACTGTTTGGCTTGGATATTACTCCAAAAATGGTTGAGATTGCCAAGAAAAAATTTATTAATAGCAAAAATGTTCAGATTGCCCTGGGATCAGCCATTAGGATGCCATATAAAGACAATTCGTTCGATTATGTGACCTGCGCTAGTTCTTTTCATCATCACCCTGGCCCCACTCTTTCTATCAAAGAAATGGTTCGGGTATTAAAACCCGGAGAAAAATTGATAATCCTGGATATGTGTATTGAAGGAATTCTCCGCAAAATGTTATTTAGACTTGAAAATATTTATCACAATGAAGGAAAGGTCTATCGGCTAACCAATAAAGAAATGCGAGATCTTTACGAAAAAGCTGGATTAATAAAAATTAAACAATCGACATTCTTATATTTTTCTTTAATTACAGAAGGCACAAAAATATTGCGGGGCAAATGAAAAAAATCCCACCTGAAAGGTGGGATGAGATTACACTAGCGTTTTGAGAGAAATTCTTCTATCGTTAAACCCGCCTGTTTAACAATCGATCTTAAAGTACCAGTGGGTACGTCTCTATTGTGATAAGGAACTGTCACAAGACACCCTGATATAATATCACGAATATGCAAGTTAAATTTACGGTTTACGGATTGATCGCCCTATTGTTATTACTGACCGGAGCGGGGTGGTGGTTGGTTAACGGAGGTGCGAGTTTGCCGGGAGAGTCGGTGGCGGATCAGGGGCGGGAACATTGGGAGCACGCCAAGTTGGATGAGTTTAAATACAACTCAAATCCGCCAACTTCGGGACCACACGATCCGGATTGGATCCGGCCGGGGATTTACGGCACGCCGCAGGATAAATACAAATTAATCCACTCACTGGAACATGGTTATGTGGTCGTGCACTACAACTGTGCACTCCCAATTTCTAATTTCGAATTTCTAATTTCTAAAGTGAACGCACATGAAGACGAGGGAGATTTAGATGGAGACAGTACGCCCAGTGCGACATTTAAAGCCGATTGTTCACTGGCCCAGGTTTTGGCTGATTGGGGAAAGAAAATGGAACTGAAAAAATTGATTGTTCAGGTTAACCCGACGGTTGATAAACCAATAGTGCTGGTAGCCTGGGGAAGAATATTAAAAATGGACAGTTTCGATGAAAAACTGGCGGAAAAATTTGTAAAAGCATTCAGAAACAAAGGGCCGGAAGCGACAATGGAATAAATTTCCCTCTTGCGTGGGAAATTGTTTTCGTTTAGAATTGAGAGCGTCATATGGCTACTTTTGTAAGAAATAAACCACACGTCAATATCGGAACCATTGGTCACGTCGACCATGGGAAGACGACTTTGACGTCAGCTATCACCATGGTGCTGGCCAAAAAGGGACAGGCCGTCGCCAAGAGATATGACGAAATTGATTCTGCCCCGGAAGAAAAAGCCCGTGGAGTAACCATTAATCTTTCTCACCAAGAATACGAAACCGAAAAGAGACACTACGCTCACATTGACGCTCCAGGACACGCTGACTACATCAAGAACATGATTACTGGTGCCGCCCAGATGGATGGAGCTATTTTGGTAGTTTCTGCTCCTGATGGACCTATGCCCCAAACCCGGGAGCATCTTCTGCTGGCTAAACAAGTAAACGTGCCAGCCATAGTGGTCTTTTTGAACAAGTGTGACATGGTAGACGACGCAGAACTTTTGGATTTAGTGGAAATGGAAGTTCGGGAGCTGTTGACTAAATATGGTTACCCCGGAGACAAAACACCCATTATCCGCGGATCAGCTCTAAAGGCTACCGAAGGCGATGCTAAATATGAAGAGAAAATTTCGGAATTGATGAAAGCTGTAGATGACTTTATTCCAGATCCGGTCCGGGAATTGGATAAGCCATTCTTGATGCCGGTAGAGGATGTCTTCTCTATTAAGGGCCGAGGCACGGTGGTGACGGGAAGAATTGAACGCGGAAAAGTAAAAATTAACGACACTATTGAGATCGTGGGGATTAAGCCTACCCAGTCTACAGTAGTTACTGGTGTCGAAATGTTTAGAAAACAATTGGATGAAGGCCAAGCTGGAGACAATGTAGGAATTCTACTGCGAGGAATTGAAAAAGACCAAGTAGAACGGGGTCAGGTGCTGGCCAAGCCAGGGTCAATTACCCCTCACACAGAGTTTGACGCTGAAATTTATGTGCTGACCAAAGAAGAGGGTGGCCGGGACACAGCTTTCTTCTCCGGATACAGACCTCAATTCTATATCCGAACCACAGACGTAACCGGGGAAGCCACGTTGGCTGCCGGCGTAGAAATGGTTATGCCTGGAGATAACGCTAAAGTAAAAGTAAAATTGATCGCCCCGGTGGCTTTGGAAGAAGGTTTGCGGTTTGCTATCCGCGAAGGCGGAAAGACGGTCGGCGCAGGTGCCGTAACTAAGATAATCGCTTAAACCCCTCCTGCACTTTGATATGGCAAAGGGAAGACTACGAGTGTCATTTGACCACAGAGTCATTGACCAAACAGCCGCGAAAATATTGGAAACAGCCCTGGCAACAGGTGCCAAAGTTTCAGGCCCACTCCCCTTGCCAACCGACCGAAAATTGATTGTAGTGACTTCTTCTCCTCACGTAGACAAAAATGCTCGGGAACACTTCGAAATGCTGGTTCACAAACGCTTGATAGATATATTGGACCCGACCCCCAAAACCATTGAGTCGTTGTCGAATCTGGAACTGCCGGCGGGGGTGGATATTGAGATCAAGATGTAGAGTAGCCTCGTTAAGTTTTATTAAAAAATTGTCTCCACAACTCTAGTCAGAAACCGATTTTTTTGAATCATGTACTCCCTTTTGGAAAATGCATATTGATGCTTTAGCTCTTCGTACTGCTTGAGTAAATCCGGGTGGGATATCAAATACCTAGTTAATTTTTTATCAACTTTGGCTTCGTGTCCTTTCATGACTATTATTTCAATCTCCCTTTTCTTAAATGTGTCATTAAATCTGGCGTAATTTTCTTCCAAATTTCCTGCCTGCCCGTATTTTTGGGTTAGCTTTTCCAAAACCCGATCCCAATCGGACTGTTTGGGATATATCCCAATCTCAATATCACCCTTTCCGGCGATACCAAAAGCAGTTGATCCTCTATGTATTAGTTCCAAATTGAAGTTTTCAAGCAATTTACGGAGTGTTTGTATGTACTCTCGAGCAATTTTTCTGGAGGCGGGGTCAAACGGCTTAATATTAACCGGCTTGTCCGAAAACTTGTTAAAATATTCGTTAGGCAATTGAGCCAGTCCCCTCATAATAAGATATTACCAAAAAATTTGAACGAGAAATCTCATCCCATCCCACCTGAAAGGTGGGATTTTTTGCCGGCGGGGGTGGATATTGAGATCAAGATGTAAATCTGGTATAATCGCCCCACTGTGAGATTACAGTGCGCATACTGCGGTTAACGTAAGTGCGGAATGGCCATTTTAGAATAAGTGCCGTCCGGCACTTTTTTTATGCTAAATACAATTTTTGCTAAGAAAATCGGCATGACGGCTAAATATACCCCTGAAGGGAAAAGGGCTGGAGTAACGGTGTTGTCTATCTTGCCTACCAGCGAGACTGGACTACGTACTGTGGAAAAACACGGATATGAAGCTAAACAAGTCAAAATTCAAATGTCAAAATTCAAAACCATATTGAAAGAAATCCGCAACAGCCATGAAGCGGATTTTTTAGTTGGAGACGTAGTCACGATTACTGGGGTTTCTAAAGGCAAGGGGTTTTCTGGAGTAGTAAAGCGGTATGGGTTTGCTGGTGGACCACGAACTCACGGCCAATCTGACCGAGAAAGAGCGCCTGGATCTATTGGACAAACTACCACTCCAGGACGGGTATATAGGGGAAAGAAAATGGCCGGACGAATGGGTGGAGAGAAGACAGTGTCTTCTGGACTTAAAATTTTGGATATAAACGAAAAAGAACTGGCTGTTATTGGATCTGTGCCCGGACATCGGGGAACGATTGTGCAAATCACAAAAATATGAGCACGGCTGCGACTTTTAATATCAAGGGAGAAAAAGTAGACGCTGTGACTTTGCCAAAAGAGCTATTTGGAGTGGAAGTAAAACCTCAGCTTCTAGCCCAGGCTGTGAGAGTGTGGCTGTCTAATCAAAGAAAAGCTTTCGCAAAAACTAAAACCAGGAAAGACGTGGCCAAAACAACGGCTAAGATGTATAAACAAAAAGGAACTGGCCGAGCAAGACACGGGTCATACGCTGCACCAATTTTTGTGGGGGGTGGAGTGGCCCATGGTCCATCTGGTGAACAAAACTACAAATTGTCGCTTTCATCTAAAATGCGGAAGTTGGCTCTTTTAGGAGCTCTATCTGCCAAAGCTTCAGCGCACGAAATCATGGTGATTGAAGGATCTGACAAGGCTACTGGCAAAACAAAGCAATTGGCCTGGCTCCCCGAAGAGAAGAAATTGGTTATTTTGGATAAAGGTCAAATTAAATTTAAACAAGCAATCCGAAATTTGGGACAGACTGTGGTTCGGGGACCTGAGAGTTTGTCGGCTTATGAGATATTGGCTAACAAACAGTTAATTTTAACCAAAGAAGTTATTTCCAGTATTAAAAAGATCCATGTTGCTTAAACCAATTATTACCGAAAAATCTCTAAAAGAGGCGGCTAAAAAAAGATATACGTTTGCCACTTTAGCGGGTGTTACAAAAGTGGATATTAGAAGATTGGTGGAAGAGTTATTTAAAGTTAAAGTGCTCCACGTGCAGACAATGATCGTGCCGGGCAAAAGTAAGCGCCGGGGAAAGAAAGGCTTAAATGTAAATTTGTTGGACTGGAAGAAAGCTATTGTTAAAACAGATAAGGAGATGGATTTATGGAAAAAAGATTGACATGGATACTGCCTAAGAACTCAGGGCGAAACGCCACTGGAATTGTGACGACCCATCACCAAGGCGGAAGGCACAAGAGATTTTACAGAGAGATTGATTGGAAAAGAAACAAAAGAGACATTGTGGCTCGGGTGGTAGCAATGGAATACGATCCCAATAGAACGGCCAATTTGGCTCTGGTTCAATATATTGACGGACAAAGACGGTATATATTGGCTCCAGTGGGCATGGAGATTGGACAAAAAGTTATGGCTGGGGAGTCGGCTCCGTTAACAGCGGGTAATGCTTTGCCGCTAAAATCAATTCCCGTAGGGACTTTGGTGCATAATTTGGAAATTGGACCGGGACAAGGTGCGAAACTAGCCCGGGGAGCAGGAGCTGCTGCAGTAGTAGTTGGTTTCGAGGAAAAGAATGCTCTGATAAAATTACCATCTGGAGAGGTGCGTAGGTTTAATCTGGAAAGCTATGCTACAATCGGACAACTTGCTAATGAGGAATGGAAAAATGTGAATTTGGGTAAAGCTGGGAGAAAACGAAACATGGGTGTTAGACCAACTGTTCGAGGTGTGGCCCAGAATCCCAGGTCTCACAGCCACGGCGGCGGGGAAGGACGATCAGGAGAAGGCATGCACCCTAAAACACCTTGGGGCAAATCTGCCAGAGGAACTAGAACTAGAAGAAAATTTAAATATTCTCGGAAGTTAATTGCTCAAAGGCGCAAATAATATGGCTAGGTCAAACAAAAAAGGACCATTTGTAGACGCAAGACTGCTATCTAAGGTGCAGAAGATGCTGGGCGGGCAAAAATCCCCCATTAAAACTTGGTCTAGAGCTTCACAAATTGCCCCAGAATTTGTAGGACATACGTTTCAAGTACACACGGGGAACAAGTTTGCCGATGTATTTATTTCTGAATCAATGGTGGGACATCGCCTGGGTGAATTTGCTCCTACCAGAATATTTAGGGGGCATGGTGCCATCGTAAAGAGGACCATGGACAAGACATGATGATCACTGCTCGGGCAAGTTTTGTAAGAATGAGTCCCAGAAAGCTACGAATTGTGGCCAGAGCGATTGGTAGTTTAAAACCACTAGAGGCAATTTCTCAGCTAAAACTTATGAATCAGAGAGCGGCTGAAGTGATGCTTGATGTTTTCCAACAGGCCATGGGGAATGCGAAGAATAATTTCAAGATATCTCCGGAGACATTGAAAACAAAATCTGTACAAATCGAAGAAGGTCCAAGATTAAAAAGACGGGACGCGCATGCTCACGGAGCTCGGTTTGACGCAGGAATCCGCCGGAAAAGAATGGCTCACGTTATTGTAATTTTGGAGGGAAAGGAATAAGTATATGGGACACAAAGTAAATCCAATTGCATATAGAATTCCCCTTTCCCCCACTTCAATGTGGAAATCTAAGTGGTTTACGACGGATCCTAAAAAATACCGCGCTTATCTAGGACAAGATACTAAATTGCGAGAGGCTTTGATGAAAAAACTGAGAGTCGCGGGGGTAACCCAAGTAAACATTGAGAGATCTATTAAAAGCCTGAAAGTGGTAATTTCAGTGACTAGGCCAGGAGTGGTTATTGGGCGGGGTGGAGCAGGAATTGAAGAGCTAAAGAAATTTATTTTGAAAACCATTGGTACCCAAAGCTTTAAAATTGAACAGCCACAAATTGAGGAAGTTAAAAACCCTGATCTAAATGCTTACTTTGTGGCATCCAAAATTGCCGAACAAATTGAAAAAAGACTTCCAGCCAGACGGGTAGCCAAGAAAACCCTGGAAAGAACGATGCAGTCCGGGGCTTTGGGAATAAAGATTCTCATTGCTGGCCGGGTAGGGGGCGCAGAAATTGCCAGACGGGAATTGTATCAACAGGGAGCCGTACCACTGCAAACCATGCGCCAAGATATTGATTATGCCCAATTCCCAGCTCTAACCCGCTCTGGATATGTGGGGGTTAAAGTTTGGATAAATAGAGGAGAAAAAAATGTTGCAGCCTAAAAAACAAAAATATAGAAAACAATTCAGGGGACACATGTCTGGATCAACGATCCGGGGAAGTGTCTTGAATTTTGGTGAGTTTGGCTTAAAATCTTTGAGCCGGGGATGGTTGACAGCTCGCCAGATTGAATCAGCCAGAAAAGCCATAACTAGATATACCCAAAGAGGCGGAAAAGTGTGGATCAGGGTATTTCCAGATAAACCAATTACCAAAAAGGCCTTGGGAACCAGAATGGGCTCTGGAAAGGGTGATATCTTTGATTATGTAGCCGTAATCACCCCAGGAAGAATTATTTTTGAAGTGGCGGGTGTTTCTAAAGAACTGGCGACGACTGCCTTTATTAGAGCCAGTGCCAAAATGCCTTTTAAATTTAGAATTGTGTCAAAAAATGATTAAATTTAAATCTCAAATTAAAAACTTAACCAAGGCTGAACTAGCAGTAAAGATCGTTGATCTACAAAAGCTGCTAGACATGGCCAGGTTAAAAAACCAAAGAACTTATGTCTTACGTAAGCAGTTAGCTATAGTTAAAACAGCACTTGTATGAAAGCCGTACTAGGAAAAATTATCTCCAATAAAATGAAGCAGACCGTGGTGGTGGAAGTAGCCAGATTTATGGCCCATCCTCTGTACCACAAACGGGTGAAAAGAACTACGAAGTTTCATGCCCATGATGAGACCGGGGCTAAACCTGGGGACAATGTAAAGATGATGCCAATTTCACCTATGTCTAAAACTAAAACCTGGAAAGTTATTGAAATTGTTAAGAAATAAATATGGTACAACTAAGAACTATTCTTACTCCGGCTGACAATTGCGGTGCTAAAAAACTGCGGGTAATTCAAGTCATGGGGGCATGGAAAAGAAAATTTGGGTACTTGGGTGACGTGGTGACGGCTGTTGTTGATGGGGCTGATCCGAATGGAGCCGTTAAGGATTCTGAAGTTGTTAAAGCGGTCATTGTACGCACCAGAAAAGAACAGGGAAGAAAAGACGGCAGCTACGTAAGATTTGATGACAACGCTGCGGTAGTAATTGATCCAAAAACGGGTGATCCAAGAGGAAGCCGGATTTTTGGACCAGTGGCCCGGGAAGTAAAAGATGCTGGATTTAATAAAATTGCCTCATTGGCTGCGGAGGTTATATGAAACTTTTGAAAGGTGACAAAATAGTAGTAACTGCTGGCAAAGACCGGGGCCGGGAAGGAACCGTGGAGAAGGTCTTTGTAAGCTCGCAGGTGATACTTGTTCCTGGGCTGAATCAGTATAAGAGACACACTAAAAAAAGAAGTGATAAGCAGCCGGGGGAGATTGTGACGCTTAGCAGACCCTTGCCTGTAGGCAATATAGCCTTGGTGTGTCCAAAATGTAAATTGCCAACCCGGGTGGGGTATAGACTGCTAAATGACAAAAAGGTTAGAGTGTGCCGGAAATGCGATCAAGAAATTGATACTAAAGTTAAAACTAAACCAAAAACTAAAAAATAATTATGAATAACATGGCTAAACCAAAAATAACGAAGGTAGTCCTAAACATAGGGCTTAAAGAGGCTGTGACCGATAAAGGAGTATTGGCCCGGGCGTCCGAACAGCTAGCCACGATTGCGGGACAAAAACCCAAAGTAACTAGAGCCAAAACATCGATTGCCAATTTCAAGGTACGAGAAGGTGACCCGGTAGGATTAACAGTAACCCTAAGAGGAAAAAGAATGGATGGGTTTTTGAGAAAACTATTTACGATAGTGCTGCCTAGAGTGAGAGATTTCCAGGGCTTATCCACAACGGCCTTTGATAAGACTGGGAATTATACTTTGGGATTGTCTGAGCAAATTGTTTTCCCTGAAATAGATTTCTCAAAAATTGAAATGTCCGGTTCCGGTAAAATCAGAGGCCTGGAAATTACCATTGTAAATACGGCAGGCAGTCCTGAGGCTTCCCGAGAAATGTTAACTGAAATGGGAATGCCCTTTAGAAAAAATGGCTAAAACATCAAAACTCGTTAAACAACAAAAAGGTTATTTAGTGCACCCCAGCACGCAGTTTCGGAACCGCTGCCAAAAGTGCGGAAGACCAAGAGCATATATGCGGATGTTCGGTCTGTGCCGGCTGTGTTTTAGGGAAATGGCACATAAAGGAGAATTGCCGGGAGTGAAAAAGGCATCATGGTGAATGATCCAGTATCAGATTTAATTATCCGAATTAAAAATGGCTACAGAGCTAACCTCTTGGAGGTGCGTTCGCCGTGGAGTACTATGAGAGAAAGAGTGGCAAAAGTACTTCTAGAAAATAAATTTATAGAAAAAATTACCCATGAAGACGATGAGTTGGTGATAGCTCTAAAATATAACGGAAAGGTTCCGGTTTTAACTGACATTCGAAGAGTAAGTAAACCGGGAGTAAGAATTTACACCAAAGTAAAGAAATTACCAAGAGTTTTGGGGGGACTGGGAATAAATATTCTATCTACACCAAAAGGGGTGATGTCTGATAAACAGGCTAAAAAGTTAAATGTGGGAGGCGAAATTATCGCCCAAGTTTGGTAAGCATATGTCGAGAATTGGCAGATTACCTATTAATATTCCTGAGGGTGTAACTGTAACTGTAAACAGTAACAGGGTGAGTGTGGTGGGACCTAAAGGACAATTGGAATGGGTAATGCCGGAAGGAGTGGGGGCAAAAATTGAAGAGGATAAGGTTTTAGTTACGGCTAAGTTGTCAAACCTGCACGGGCTATCCCGGTCACTTATTAATAACATGGTTCTGGGAGTTAGTCAGGGGTGGAGTAAAACTCTAGAGCTTTCTGGAACCGGCTACCGGGCGGCTGTGGCCGGAAGCGACCTAAACATGTCTTTGGGATTTTCCCACCCAGTGGTAGTTAAGGCCCCTGCTGGCGTGACTTTTGTGGTCGTGGAGAATAAAATAACAGTTTCTGGAACCGACAAAGCTCTGGTTGGTGAAATGGCAGCCAGAATCCGCGGACTAAAGCCCGCCGATCCATACAAGGCCAAGGGATTAAAATACGAAGGCGAAGTTATTAAACGCAAAGCTGGAAAAGCTGCTAAAGCAGGGGCTGGCGCAACCAAATAATTATGATTACTAGATATAAAAAGAGCAGTCAAAGACGAGCCGTAAGAACCCGAAATAAAGTCCGGGGGTCTTCTGACCGACCAAGATTGTCGGTTTTTCGGTCAAATAAATATATTTGGGCACAGGTTATTGATGACTCTATGGGGAAAACACTGGCTGCTGCCGGAGGCAAAAAACCGGCGGAGGTTGGTAAAACCATAGCAGAGAGAGCTTTGAAAGCAAAAATTAAAAGGATAGTTTTTGACCGAGGAGCTTATCGGTATCACGGCCAAGTTAAAATCTTGGCGGAAGCGGCTAGAGAAGGGGGGATGGAATTTTGAGACCATTTGCCAGACCTGCAATGAGCCAGGAACCAAAGGAGTTTGAAGAAAAGACGGTGCAAATCAACCGGGTGTCTAAGAAGACTAAGGGTGGTAACCGGATGAATTTTTCTGTGTTGGTGGTGGTGGGCGATAAAAAGGGACGAGTGGGAGTGGGACTGGGTAAGGCCGCAGACGTAGCTTCAGCTATGCACAAAGCCAGTTCATATGCAAAAAAACACTTGATTACGGTTGCTATGAAAGGCACGACCATTCCTCACGAGGTAAGATTAAAATTGGGAGCGGCACAAATTCTTATGAAGCCTGCTCCGGCTGGGTCCGGAGTAATTGCCGGAGGACCGGTTAGAGCTGTTGTGGAGGCGGCCGGAATTAGAGATATTGTGAGTAAAATTCTGGGAACCAACAACAAGGCTTCTAATGTTTACGCCACTTTTGAGGCGTTAAAAAGATTAAAAAATTATGAGAATAAATGAGCTACCAAGAATTATAACTAGACCTAAAAAAAGAGTGGGCCGGGGCATTGGCTCCGGAAAAGGCGGGCATACTTCCAGCCGGGGCAATAAAGGACAAAAAGCCCGGGAAGATGTGCCATTGCTATATGAAGGAACAAAAACAAAGAAGTCTCTGGTGAAGAGAATACCCTTGCTTCGGGGCAAAGGGAAACTTAAGCCTAATGAAAAGCCGGTGATATTACATCTGGGAGATTTAGCCGGACTACCGGCAAAATCAGTGGTGACTGGAGACTATAAAATTCTAGATGGTGGAGAGGTAAATAAGGCCCTGATTATCAAAGTCCCAGTTTCCAAAAGCGCAGCGAAGAAAATAATCAAAGCGGGTGGTAAAATTGAGGGTAATGAGTAAAGTCTGGGGATTTCTAAAAAAGGTTTGGGGTACGCCTGAGTTACGCAGAAAAGTACTGTTTACTTTAGGCATGCTTTTGGTATATAGACTCTTGGCCCACATCCCTGTGGCTGGAATTGACCGGGAAGCATTAAGACAGTTGTTTGCAGGCTCACAACTTTTGGGGCTTTTGGATATATTTTCCGGAGGAACACTGGCTAATTTTTCATTGATTGCGCTGGGGCTGGGCCCTTATATTAATGCTTCGATTATTGTGCAACTTTTGACCATGGTATTTCCAAAACTGGAAGAGCTGTCAAAGGAAGGTGAATATGGCCGGGAAGTAATTAACCAATACACCAGACTATTGACCGTGCCTATTGCTATATTGCAAGGATTTGCCATGTATTCATTGCTGCGCAGCCAGTCGGTAATTGGAACTCTAGATATATTTTCTTTATTGGCTTTGATTATAACCATGACCGCCGGGACAATACTTTCTGTGTGGTTAGGAGAGCTGATTACCGAATATGGAGTGGGAAATGGAGTAAGTCTGTTGATTTTTGCGGGTATTGTGGGACGGCTGCCGGTAACTTTGGGACAAACTGCAGTAACACTGGAAACTCTTTCTCTGGGGAACTTAGCAGTATTTGTAGGGGTGGGTTTGGTTTTAATTGCGGCTGTGGTATTTATGAATGAAGCGTCACGAAATATTCCTATCCAATATGCCAGAAGAATCAGGGCAGGTAAGGTGTATGGCGGACAGGCCACTCACCTACCGCTACGGGTGAACCAAGCGGGGGTAATTCCGATTATTTTTGCGGTATCACTGGTACTTCTTCCCTCTTTGGTGGGTCAGTTTTTGCAAAACGTAAACAACCAGCAAATTGCTTACACAGCTAGGACTATCGTGACTTTTATGAATCCTAACGGCTGGGCATATAATTTGTCGTACTTTTTCCTGGTAATTGGATTTACTTACTTTTATACGGCTGTGGTATTTAACCCACAAAAAATTGCCGATGAAATTAAGAAATACGGCGGGTTTGTTCCGGGGATCAGACCAGGAGAGGCAACAGTGGAATATCTAAACGGAATAATGAATAGAGTTACTCTGGCGGGGGCTGTATTTTTGGGTGCCATTGCTATTATGCCGGCCATCGTCCAGGTAGCCTTTAGAATCCCAACTCTCTCGTTGGGAGGGACGGGAATATTGATTGTGGTATCGGTAGTTTTGGAAACAGTAAAGTCTTTACAATCGCAACTTTCGATTAGAAGTTATGATGCGTTTTTGGTGTAATGAATATCATACTGCTTGGACCTCAAGGATCGGGCAAGGGAACACAGGCGGAGATTTTGATAAAAGAGTTCGGGTTACAACATTTTGAAGCAGGAAAAATTTTGAGAAGTATCGCTAACTCTGATAACCCACACGCTCAAGAAGTAAAAAGGGCCTTAAATAGCGGAAACTTAGTACCAGATGAATTAGTGAGACTTATTGCGTGGGACTTCATCAACAAACACAAAAACCAAGGATTTATTTTTGATGGATATCCTAGATCGGTGGCTCAATACGAGCAACTAAAAGATATGTTGGCTCGGTTTGGGCAGAAAATTGATTATGTATTAAACATTGAAATTTCCGAAGCGGAAACTATTAAGAGGCTGACAAAAAGAGGAAGAGAGGATGATACGCCAGAGGCGATTAAGAAAAGATTGAAAATTTACCGGGCGCAAACTCATCCGGTATTTGAAAAGGCAATAAGTGAGGGAGTGGGAATAGAAATAGATGGAGAAAGGTCAATTGAAGTAATTGCCAAAGATATTAAGGAGAGATTATGACAAAAATGACAATTAAAACGGCGAAAGAAATTGAGACGATGGCAGGGGGGGGAAAGTTATTAGCCAGGATTAGAGACAAAGTTACCCAGGCAGTTAAACCAGGAATAACTACACTTCAATTAGATAAACTGGCCGATAAATTGATTACCGAGGCGGGAGGAAAGGCTTCTTACTTGTATTAACATAAACGACACAGTAGTACATGGAATTCCCAGCGACTACAAAATAAAACCCGGGGACAAGGTGGGAATTGATGTGGGACTGTATTACAAAGGATTTCATACTGATACTTCTGTAACTGTTGGAGGTCCCGAAAAGTTTTTGGAGGTGGGAAGAAGGGGCTTAAAAAGAGCTATTGAACAGGCCAGGGTGGGAAAGCGAGTAGCAGATATCTCTACGGCCATGCAAGAGACGGTGGAGGAGGCTGGGTTAAGTGTAGTTCGAGCTCTGACCGGGCACGGAATAGGACGGCAACTACACGAGGAGCCGGCCATCCCCTGTTTCGTGCTGGGAGAGTACGAACACAGCCCAAAATTGGTGGAAGGGATGGTTCTAGCCATCGAAATTATGTATAACCAGGGCGATTTTGAGGTGGTATATAAAAACGACGATGGTTGGACAATAGCCACGGCAGATGGTAAAATATCAGGGCTGTTTGAGGAGACCGTGGCCGTAACCAGCCACGGTCCTGTGGTTTTAACAGCTATTTAAAAATGCCAAGTTCGTTACCTTTTGAATTTGACGGGGTCATTATTGAAAATTTGCCAAACACCTCTTTTAGAGTCAGGTTGGCGGCTTCGGAAAAGATCGTGTTGTGCCATCTGGCCGGCAAGATGCGAATCCACTGGATTCGACTTTTGCCCGGAGATAAAGTTCGGGTGGCTATGGCGAGTTCTGAAGAGACTCTAGGCAGAATTATTTTAAAAATAAAATAAATTGTGAAAGTACAAGCTTCCATCAAAACTCGATGCCGGAATTGCCGGATTATTAAACGTGAGGGAGTGTTATTTGTGATTTGCACTAATCCCAAGCACAAACAAAGACAAGGATAATATGCCAAGAATTGCGGGTAGAGACATTCCAGAAAATAAAAAGGTAGAGTTTTCTTTGCGATACATTAATGGCATTGGCCCTTCGAACGTAAAAGTCATTTTAAAAAATGCTAATTTGGACGGAAATAAAAGAGTCAAAGACTTAACAGCTGAAGAATTGGCCCGAGTACAAAAGGCAGTTGACGCCGTAAAAGTAGAAGGAGATCTGCGTAAAGAGATCCAACAGAATATTGCCCGGTTAAAAGAGATTGGATCTTACCGGGGTCACCGACACTCCAAAGGGTTGCCTGTCCGAGGTCAGCGGACTCGGACCAACGCCAGAACCAAGAGAGGCAAGAGAGTAACTATCGGAGCCTTGAAGAAAGAGATATTAGCTACCAAAGAGGCTCCAAAGGCGGAGGAAAAGAAATAATATGAACGGCAAAGTATATATCACGGCCACATTTAACAACACTTTGGTCACTATCACTGACCAGGGGGGGAATGCGATTGCCTGGGGATCTGCTGGAGCTGCTGGGTTTAAAGGCGCCAGGAGAGCTACTCCATATGCAGCTACCATGGCCGTTGAAGCGGCTGCCAGAAAAGCCATGGCTGCAGGAATCAAAGAGGTGGAAGTCTTCTTAAAAGGTCCAGGATCTGGAAGAGATGCGGCGCTGCGGGCGCTAAAAGCGGCAGGACTTAAAATGAACCTGATTGCTGATATCACTCCAGTTCCCCACAACGGCACAAGACCTTCAAAGCGCCGAAGAGTTTAGACGGCGGCGGTAGTAAAACTTATTTTTCCAGAAGAAGGATTGGGGACGACTTTACTTGCGTCTAAAATTTCGATGCCAATGACTTTTTTCCCCGAATAATCCACCAACAGGCCTTCTCCAACCTCTTCTGTTCGAGTGCTTTTTTTGCCAGGTACAAAATAAATGTACATGGCGTCTGCTTTTTTATCGTAGGTGACTTTCATATTAGTTAGGATTATATCTTTTGAGTCTACTCTTAGCAAACCAATAGGCAGTGAGTATCACTAAATTTACCCCTTCTTCAACAATAATTACTTTGAGATAATTTTTACCCAAATCTTTTAAATAGGCTTTTTTGTTGTCCCCTGCCGGAAAGACAAAGTCGGGTTCTTTTGCGCATTGTTTAGCCCACACTCCCTTAATATTTCTCTCTTCCAACCGCTTTAACACATGTTTTGTCAGTATAATTTTCACTAATTTAGTTTATCACTTCTCCTTTCTCGAAATTTTGTATAAAATCCTATAGTTGACATTAGGATTGTGGCGTTGATATAATCAGCAATTAGTCAGGAGGTCATCCTACCGAAAGGCAAGGTGAAGCTCTGTAGCTCCGCAACTGCGGGGTAGAGCGCCTGAGATTGTATACAACAGATTTGTATGCAGTCTCTGGCGCTTTTTTGTTTTTAAACGTATGGCTAACGAAAATCAGTTCAAACTATTCACCAAGTTTATCGCTACTCGAGGAGTTGAAGAGTATCGGCAAACTATTCCCATCTGGGTCAGACCAGAGGATGCTATATTGGAAATTGGGTGTGAGTGGGGCACGACCTCAAATCAGATATGGCAAGTGTGCAAAAATCTGATTGCTACTGATATAAGTCGGGAATGTATTGAGGAGGCGCGAAAAAAGTATCCCCATATCAGGTTTGATACATTGGACGCTTTTAATATCCGGCGGGCGATGGAGCTGGGGGAAAGATTTACCAAGATTTACATTGACATGTCCGGTCTTTCCAGCTACCGGGCTCTTCTAGACGTAATTTCTTTGGTGACGATGTATGCGTCGGTGTTTAATCCGGAGGCAATCATTATAAAAAGCGGATCTCTAAAACAATTCGCTAGGAATTGTGTTGCCTGGAGCAGTTTGGCTAGTTGATGACTTCCCCTTCTTCGGCTTTTTTGGCGTCCTTGTCTTCCTTCTTTTCTTCTGGTTTTTCTTCTGCGGGAGGAGGAGTCTGCTTGTACATTTCGGCGCCTAATTTCTGCAGACTGTCCATGAGATCTTTGGATTTGGCTTCCAGATCTTCTTTGGTTCCAGACTCAAGGATATCTTTTAAGGCTTTGACCTTGTCTTCAACTTCGGTTTTGAGTTCTGCAGGAGCTTTGTCTCCAGCATCTTTGATGGTCTTCTCTGCGGTGAAGATTAAAGAGTCGGCTTGATTTTTGGATTCGATTTTGGCTTTCTTTTCTGCGTCTTCGGTGGCATGAGCCTCGGCTTCTTTGCGCATGCGTTCGACTTCTTTTTCGTCTAGGTTGGTAGAGTTGGTGATACTGATATGCTGAGACTTACCGGTAGCCTTGTCGTGGGCGGTAACTTTGAGAATGCCGGAAGCGTCGATATCAAATGTGACTTCTATTTGGGGAACGCCTCTGGGGGCGGGAGGAATACCGTCAAGAATAAATCTGCCTAGAGTCTTGTTGTCTGCGGCCATGGGGCGTTCGCCTTGAAGGACGTGAATTTCCACAGATGTTTGGGAATCGGCGGCGGTAGAGAAGACCTGTGATTTAGAAGTAGGAATGGTGGTATTTCGTTCGATAAGAGGGGTCATAACCGAGCCGAGAGTTTCCAGACCCAAGGTAAGTGGAGTAACGTCTAGGAGAACCACGTCTTTAACATCCCCGGTTAAGACGCCACCTTGAATGGCGGCACCAACGGCCACTACTTCATCGGGATTAACTGATTTGTTGGGGTCTTTACCAAAAAACTTTTTTACCGCTTCATAAACTGCCGGCATGCGAGTCATGCCACCCACTAGAACTATTTCGTCAATTTTGGAGATGTCTGTCTTGGCGTCTTTGAGACAGGCTTTGACAGGAGCAATGGTTTTTTGAATGAGATCGTCTACTAGAGACTCTAATTTGGCCCGAGAAAGTTTGAGAGTTAGATGCAGAGGCTGGCCATTACTTTGGGTGACATATGGCTGGTTGATTTCGGTTTCCATGGCCGAAGATAATTCAATCTTGGCTTTTTCAGCGGCGTCTCTGACCCTTTGCAGGGCTTGAGCGTCTTTTTTGAGATCTACGCCATTGTCTTTTTTGAACTCGTCAACGATCCAGTTCATGATGACTTGGTCAAAATCGTCACCACCTAAGTGAGTATCTCCGTTGGTGGCTTTGACTTCAAAGACGCCGTCTCCCAATTCGAGAATGGAAATGTCAAAAGTACCCCCACCCAGATCGTATACAGCCACGGTATGGGCGTTTTTCTTGTCTAGACCATATGCTAAAGCTGCGGCAGTAGGCTCGTTGATAATTCTTTCTACTTTAAGTCCGGCAATTTCACCGGCTTGTTTGGTAGCTTGACGCTGGGAGTCGTCAAAGTAGGCCGGAACGGTAATGACGGCCCGGTCAACGGTTCCTCCTAAGTAAGACTCCGCATGGACTTTCATAGTTTGCAAAACCTTGGCGGAAATTTCCTGGGGAGTGTAAACCTTGCCATTTACTTCCACGCAGGCCATGTTGTCTTTGCCGGCCACTACTTTGTAGGGCACCATATCGATAGTTCTTTTTACTTCCGGGTCGGAGAACTTACGGCCCATGAGACGCTTGATAGAATAGATGGTATTTTTGGAATTTAGGATCATCTGGCGTTTGGCCACATCGCCCACCAGATTTTTTACAGGTTCGACAATTGAAGGGGTGACGTTTCTGCCGGTATCGGCGGCAGAAATTACTTTCGGGGATCCCCCTTCCATGACTGCGACGCAGCTATTGGTGGTACCTAAGTCAATTCCTATTATCTTTGACATATGCTTTTATTTTAGCGGGTCTAATAACGTAATCGTTAATTTTATAACCCTTGGTGATGATTTCCGCAATAGTATTATCGGGCTCTCCCGGCAAAGTTTCAACACATTCATGAATTTCGTGGTCGAATGTATCCCCTACCTTTGGTGAAATTTCCTGTAGACCTTCTGCAAACAATACGTCTTGGAACTGTTTGACGGCCATTTGGACCCCCTGATCTTGGGAGTGAGTGGCTGACAATTCTAAAATATCTAGAGACGGCAGAAGTTTGGAAATAATGTTGGCTGTGGCAAACTTAACAAAATCTTTTTTGTCTGTATCGATTCGCTTTACCAGGTTTTGATAATCGGCCAAAGCCCTTTTCCAATTTTCTTCGAAAGTTTTTAGTTTTGTAACGGCCATATTTTTACCAGCTGGAGGTAATATCAGAAATTAAATGGGAGTAGTAACGTAAATTGGGAACTATAGAGGAATAGTTTAGTCTGCAAGGTCCAACTACTCCCAACATGCCTTTGCCGTTTTTACCTGCAGAAAAATTGGCGAAGGCAAAGCTTACCGGCTCGAAATAATCCCAGTGTAAGTCTTCACCAAAAACAATGTGCACGGATTCGTTGGCATCGTATTCTGTACCAAAAAAAAGTTGGCGTAGCCGGGATTGTTCGTCTAAGAGGGTCAAAACTGTCCGGGTGACGTCGATATCATAAAACTCGGGCATACCTAAAATATTGGCGGTCCCAGCGGAGTAAATGTCTCCGGTGTCTGTGGCTGCAATTGCTAATGTTTTGGTGCGGTCTGCTAAGGCGAGAGTGGCTTGACGCATTAATTTATCGAAATTGAAACGGGCGTCCCAGATCTTTTCTTTGGCGGCTACTTCTTCGGTAACGGAAAGCTTTTTTTCCTGCATGAGATGGTCTACGTAAAAATGCATAGCGGTGGGAGTGGGAACCCGGCCGGCGGAAGTGTGAGGTTGACGCAAATAACCGGCGTCTGTTAAAGAGGCCATCTCGTTTCTAATAGTGGCGGGTGAGACACCTAAATTGAACTTGCGGTCTAAGGCTTCACTACCAACCGGTTCGGCGGTGGAGATATATTCCTCAATAATGGCCTTGAGAATTTGAGTTTGGCGAGTAGTCAAATTTATATCCATTTGTCACTCTTATACCAGGAGTGCTAATCATTGTCAAGAGGGTGGTTGTGCCGTAGAATGAGAAGGTGCGCAGGGAACAAATACTATCAGCCGGAAGTGTAATTGCTATGATATTAGTGTTGCCACTTCTTCTAAAAGGAGTGAGCTATGTGAGCCGTTTGTTAGTAGGAGCAGAAGGAAGGCTGGCGGCTATTACGGTAGAGACAGATCATGTCTTGGGGCCAATGCCTGCTCCATGGAGAGCCTTGGCACAAGGCGGAGACGAATTGACAACTTTTCTAGATAACACTTCGGGGCAAGTGGCAGGAATAAAGACAGCATATATCCGGATAGACCACATTTATGACGGATTTGATGTGGTGAAGCCTGGTTTGCAATTTGACTGGAGCAGACTGGATACTCTGGTCGATAAAATCCGGGCGGCCGGAGCCACGCCATTTTTATCGCTGTCGTATATGCCGCTACCAATTTCCAAAAGCGATATTGTAGATGAGCCAAAAGATTGGAACGAATGGGCTCTGGTAGTCCAGAGAACGATTGAGCATTTTAGTGGAGATAAAAGTATTCCAAATATGTATTACGAAGTGTGGAATGAACCGGATTTGTTTGGAAAATGGACCATGGGGGGAAAGAAAGATTACCGGACACTGTATGCATACGCGGCTCGGGGGGCGGCCAGGGCCAGAGTAACCCAGGCTTTCAAACTAGGCGGTCCGGCAACTACGGGACTATATAAAAACTGGCTGGACAAATTTTTCCCTTTCATTTTGGAAAACAAACTGCGCTTAGATTTCTTCTCTTGGCATAGATACGACAGCAACATTGAAAAGTACCAGGAAGATGTGGCATCGGTTGATCAGTGGATTGAGAGCCATCCGTATTTTGCCAGCGTAGAAAAGGTTATTTCTGAATTTGGACCTGATTCTGAGAAAGGTGGACAAAACGATACTCGGGTGGGAGCAGCTCATCTATTGGCTGTGGCCCGGGAATTACTGTTTAAAATTAAATATGGATTTTCTTTTTCGGTGACTGGCCAATGGGGCATTATCGGAAAACCCAGGTATGAAGCATTGAGACTCCTGACAGCTTTAGGTAACCAAAGGCTGGCAGTAACAGGAGATGGGACGTGGGTAAAAGCGTTTGGAGCTAAAAAGGGAGAAAGCTATCAAGTGTTGGTAGTTAATTACGATCCCCGAGGGTCGCATAGCGAAGTAGTGCCGGTGACATTTACCAATCTGGAAGCCAGAAATTTTGTGCTCAAACAGACCAATCTCCTGGGGGGAACGCAACAAACCGAAATAGCTACCGATGAGGCCATGCTGCAAAGACAAGTTCCCTTGACGGCAAATTCTGCGGTTTTGTTGGAGCTTACACCCAAAACACAAGCCGCAAATCCCAAGCCTCAATAAAATCCCAAATATCAACCTCCAAATTGCAATTTAGCTTACACTAATTTTTCCAAAGATTCTCACTAGCTGTTTGCATTCATCAATTAACCACCCCAGTTCTGGATTATTGGCTTCGACTTGTTCTTGTATCAAACCCAGCCAATATAAGGTTTCTTTGGCTTCCTTTTTACAAACCATAATTTTGTGAATGAAATCTTTTTTGGATTCAGATCCGTCTGCTTCCCGATAGTTTGCGCCCACTGAAGTTCCAGATCTGATTGCTTGTAATATCAGTGTCTGTAACAACGGATCTTTAGACAATGATTTTAGAAACTTGATTAGTCTCTTTGAAAACTCAAAAGTCCTTTCTCCAAGGTCAAATTTCTTATTTGGAACTTGGTCCATTGGTTTATTGTAGCTTAATTGGGATTTGAGGTTTGGAAATTGAGATTTGTTGTCAATTTACTTTCAAAATTGACAGAAAGGCTTCTTGGGGAATATCGATGCGGCCAACGCGCTTCATGCGGGCTTTGCCCTTCTTTTGTTTTTTGAGAAGTTTGTCTTTGCGGGTTTGGTCGCCTCCTGACATTTTAGCCAAAACGTCTTTTCTAAAGGCCTTGACGTCAGATCTGGCCAGAATATGGCTACCAATGGCGGCTTGAATGGGAACTTCGAAATTTTGTCTGGGAATAATATCTTTTAACTTGGCGACTAAGTCTTTGGCGATATACGGGGCCCGAAGGCTGGGAACAATTTGGGACAGAGCGTCAATCTTGTCTCCGGCGACTAAAATGTCGAGTTTGACCAGATCGGCTTCTTGATAGCCAATAAGTTCGTAGTCTAGAGTGGCAAATCCTTGGGAGGCGCTTTTTAGCTGGTCGTAAAAATCGTGGATGAGTTCCGCCAGAGGGAGATAGTAATGGAGCCGAACCAGCTGACCTAGATATTCCATATTTTGCAAAACTCCTCTGTGATCCTGACAAAGTTGAATTACTGGTCCGACGAAATTTTCGGGAACGAAAATTGACAGGTCGATTAATGGTTCGCGAATAGATTTGACTGAAGTTGAATCTGGTAAGGCGGAGGCCTGGTTGATAGTTATTAGTTCATTGTTCATAGTAAGAATTTGGTAAGAGACGGAAGGGGCGGCGGCGATAAGATCTAAATTGAATTCCCGTTCTAGTCTTTCTTGGACAATATCGGCGTGCAAAAGTCCCAAGAGACCTACTCGAAAACCATTACCCAGTGCTGGAGAAAATTCAGGAGTATATACAAGAGCAGAATCAGAGAGTTTTAATTTTCCTAAAGCTTGACGCAGGAAATTGATTTCTGATCCATCGGTGGGATAAAAACTGACAAAGACCACCGGCTTGAGCGGTTTGTAATCAGGCAAGGGCAGAGACTTTAGGTCGCTAACTACTGTATCCCCGACAGTAAGAAGTGATAGGTCTTTGAGATTGGTAACTATGTAGCCAACCTCACCGGCAGACAAAGTAACGACGGGTTTTTTGTCGGGAGAAAAAATACCGACTTCGATGGCAGTGGTTTGAGTGCCGGTGGCTAGAAGAAATAACCTGTCGTGAGACGTGATTTGGCCATCAATGACTCTGACCCAGGCCACAACCCCCAAGTGGGAATCGAAATTGGAATTAAAAACTAATGCCCGGGTGTTCGGTGTTCGGTGTTCGGTGTTCGGTGAAGGAATCCGTTTAATGATAGCCTCTAAAAGTTCGGGGACGCCTGCGCCGGTTTTAGCAGAAACTAATAGAATTGAGTCTGGATTGAAATGTAAAATATCTCGAAGCTGTTTCTTGGTTCCTTCGATATCTGCTGTAACGACGTCAATTTTGTTGATAACCGGAATGACCATCAGGTCTAATTTTTTGGCTTGTTGAAAATGGGCCAATGTTTGGGCTTGAACTCCTTGGGTGGCGTCTACAAGGAGAATGGCTCCTTCGCAGGCGGCTAAGGATCGGTTGACTTCGTAACTAAAATCTACGTGTCCGGGAGTATCAATAAGATTCAAAATATAATCCTGATAGTGCATGCGGACTGGAGCGAGTTTGATGGTAATCCCCCGCTCGCGCTCGATAGGATTGCTGTCTAAAAGTTGAGACTGCATTTCTCTTTTGGAAACGGTTCCGGTGATTTCCAGAAAGCGGTCTGCCAAGGTCGATTTACCATGATCAACGTGAGCAATGATGGCAAAATTACGAATTTGCTGCATGTGCGTATTTTACCAGGAGTGAGGAGTCAATTTCGCTTGACTTGTTTTTGGGATTTTTGGTCTTAAGATAGGAAGAAATGAAGCAATTACACAATACCCAACTTGAGATCTTAAAAAAGTTACTTTTTGCCTCAAGTCTGAGATATGCCCGACTCAAACCAGATCCAGAAATGGAAAACAATCAGTTTAATTTCCATCTTAACCAATTGATTGATGGTGGATACGTAATTAAAGGGGGTAGAAATTATGGTCTAACTAACTTTGGGAAAGAATATGCCAACCGGATGGATACAGATCAAACAATAATAGCTAAACAATCAAAAATTTCTGCGTGGGTTTGTTGTATACGAACAATGGGGGGAAAGAAACAGTATTTGATTTACACCCGGCTGAAACAGCCGTTCTATGGATGCCAAGGCTTTATGTCAGGAAAGGTGGCGTACGGAGAGAAGGTTCTGGAGGCAGCCAAAAGAGAACTGAAAGAAGAAACTGGTTTACAAGGAAATGCACAAATTGTTTCCATAAAACACTTTTTAGTGTTTGATAAAACCACTAATGAATTAGTAGAAGACAAGTTCATGTTTTTATGTCTTGTTAAGAATCCTACGGGCAAGTTAACGGCAAATAATGAGGGAAAATATGAATGGGTTGAGGAAAATAAATTTAAACAATATGTGACAAATCACTTCGAAAGTTTTCCAGCGTTTATGAAACAAGTTGAAGAGATTAAAAGTTACAATGGCCAGGTTTCTTTGCAAGAAATAAATCACTGGAGTAGTAAGTTTTGACATGGAAAAAAAAGGAGAAAAAATGAGAACCCGTCAAGAAATAGAACAAAGAATTCAGAAATGGTCAGAAGAGTATGTTATGTGGATAAATTTTGCCCAATTGAGTCCGAGCCGTTTTCAAGACGCAGAAAGGGCTCGACAAGTACTTGAGGAGTTACGATGGGTTTTGGGAATAGAAAGCCGTAGATTTTGGGAAAAGGATTAGTTTTGCTCATGGGCGGGGAGGATCATGGGTTCGACGGGAGGAGCGGTGAGGATATCTTTCCAACGCAGAACTCTTTTTATAAGATCAGCAAAGGCGGATATTTCTTTGATACGGAAAAGGTAAGAGAGAAGAATGTAAACTCCAAAACCAATTATGGAAGTAACGGCAGTAAGAAGGAGTAAGGGAATGGTGCGGGTAGTGTCGAAAACAAATTTATCCAGAAGCCGCATAGGGATCCATAATCCCAAGCCGGTGATGAAACTGATAAAAACCATTTTGGAAAGAGAAATAAAAACCTCGAGAGTTTCTAAGCCTTTAGAAATACGGCGGTGGAGAAGATAGGTTAGGGCCAGAGTCTCTAAAATAGCAGTGATGGCGATGGCGGCGGCAATGCCTAAAATCCCCCACCCCAACCAGGAAACTGCAAACACGGAAGCCAGCGAACTAAAAAGGGCGGCTACAAGTCCAACCATAAGGGGGGTTTTGGTGTCATGCAATGCGTAAAAACCACGGATGACTAATTGCATAACGGCATAAAAGGCCGCGGAGGTGCACAGGATAGCCAATGTTTTACCGGTAAGAAGAGTGGCTTCCCAAGGAAAAGCCTTGCTGCCAAAAATTAAGCGGACGATGGGGATACGCAGAACAATAAACATCGTGCTAAGCGGTAAAGCTACGAAAGCAATTTGTAAAAAGGAGGAGACAAGAGTTTGGCGGAATCGTTTGAGATCCGACTCGGCTGCTTCTTTAACAAGAGTGGGAAAAGCGGCTTGACCAATGGTAGCTCCAAAAAGAGAGGTAGGGATGGTGAAAAGAAGCTGGGAAGCATTGAGGAGTGACAGAGAACCAGGAGCAAGAAATGATGCTAAAACTACAGCTACAGTTTGTTCAATCTGGTCAATACCCAGGGCAAGCGATCGGGCGGGGGCCAGTCGACCAATTTCCTGCACTCCGGGACCCAAGTTTAAATGAAAGTGAGGACGAAACCCCAGGCGAAGGGCCAGGGGTAGCTGGATCAACATGTGTAAAACGGCTCCAATGACTACACCTATTGCAGGACCAGCAATCCCTAATGTGGGAGAAAGCAACCAGATGCCTAAGATGATGCCAACATTATAGGCAATGGGAGCCAGAGCTGGGACAAGAAACCTTTGGTGAGATTGAATGATGGCGGTTAAGAATCCGGAAACGGAAAAAAAGGCTTGGGCTACAAGCATAATCCGCAAGAGCTGGACCATGAGAGCGGTCTGAGAAGCTGTAAAGCCAGGGGCTAAAAGCCGGGACATGGGGTGGGCAAAAATGAAAATAACGACGGATAGGACAAAGAAAACCAGAAACATGAGATTCATGGTATCGGAAGCGATATGCCAGGCCTCTTTTTCGTTTTTGGCTAAATATTTATTAAAAGTGGGAATAAAAGCGGCAGAAAGAGTACCGATGACGAGAATTTGAAAAATGGTATCGGGAATACGAAAAGCGGCGTAGTACACATCCAAAAGCTGGGCTTTGGTACCAAAAAAAATGGAAATGAGCAGGCGGGTTTTAAAAAGACCCACCAGGTGCGAGATACCATAAGTGGCCATAATCACGAAGGCGGCAGAAAGAATATTGGTTTGACGTCTAAAGAAAATGTCTCGCATGTGTGTTATTATATGGCGGTTATGCCCATAACTAAAGGTGCAATCAGAAAATTAAGGTCCGACAAAAGGAAAACCAAAGTCAATTTGAGAAACAAAAGAGCTTTTAAGGAGGCAGTGGCCGCGATGCGGAGAAAACCGACGGCAAAAAATTTGACGCAAGTGTTTAGTCAATTAGATAAAGCGGTGAGAAAACATGTCTTGGCTTTAAATACAGCGGCGAGACTTAAGTCAAGACTGGCACGTTTGGTTGGGAAAAAATAACTTCAAATTGATATACTGTTTGGTATGTCTGCCCGAGCTAGATTTGGGGTCAATTTGTTGCCGAAAACTGAATTCGATGCTTCGGTGTGGGGAAAGATCTTAAAGTGGGCGTTATCGACGGGAAGATATATCGTAATTTTGACTGAGTTGGTGGTCATTGCGGCTTTTCTGTCACGGTTTAAACTGGATAAAGATTATTCTGACCTAGGAGATAGAATAACTGGAAAAAAATCGATCTTGACGGCTCTGGAGAAAACTGAGACTAGATTTAGAACGACTCAAAACCAGTTAACTGAAGCCAAAAGAGTGATTGATACGTCACTGCCCGCCGGGGAACTTCTAGATGAGATATCAAGCAAAGTTCCACCCGGAGTGACTCTTGCAAGCGTGGTTATTGATGGTAAAGGAAGTGCGGTTTCAGGGGTGGCGCAAAATGACCAAGTGTTAGCTATCTTTTTGGACAGGTTGGGCAAAGGAGAATTGACAGGTTTAACTGCTGATAACCGAGGAGGGGTAAGATTTACATGGCGCCGTTAGATTATAAAACCAGTCTAGCCAGATACAGAAGATACTTGGCTACCGTCCAAGAACAGCCGCTACTTCGGGCTAGTTTGTACTTAGTGTTGTCGCTGCTGTTAATCATTATTCTTATTTTGGCGGCGCTTAGACCCACTTTAATTACTATCGCCTCCCTTTCGGGTGATATCAAACAACAGGGGGAGATTGAGAAAAAATTGGACGCAAAGATTACCCAGGTTTCTCAAGCACAACAAATTTTGTCTGCGAATGAAACTAAACTTCTAGTATTAAACCAGGCGTTGCCTATAGGAGAAGAGTTTTCTATTTGGGGCAAGAGAATGGAAGAGCTGGCCCAAGAAAGTGGGGTAACTTTGACGGGAGTTGCTTTGGAGAATTATCAAGATTTTGCGCTGACTGTCCAAGGCAATTACATACAGTTAAAAAGTTTCTTAAATAGGGTGGAAAGTTTGAGGAGACTAATGAAAATTGAATCAGTCCAGATCGTATCTTCCGCAAATTTGACTATGATTATTAAAGGCAAATTAGAATCATATGAAGAAAAATAAGACTGACCGTGATATTGTATTAATGTTGGTTATGACTTTGATCACTTTGGTGTCGTGGCTAGCGTTCGAAGTGTATCGGGCTTATGTTATTAAGCCGATACCCGACGTACTGGCTAAACAGCTCATTGAGCTCAACCCTAATTTGGACACCGTTACTCTAGACAAGATAGAAAAAAGACAGCCATGAAAAAAAGAGAGTTGACCATTCCCACAATTTTGGGAATAGTGGTAACCATTGGAGGACTGATAGCGGGAGTGTTTTTGTTAAACGCCCCACTAAGATCCTTGGTGGGAGCCAGTCCGGAAGAAACACCAACTGACGTAAAAATAACCAATACTTCTGATGTGAGTTTTGTAGTGTCCTGGACGACGGCTAAATCCACTTCAGGATATATTCAGTATGGTGAGGGAGGAAATCCGGAATTGGTAGTATCTGATGATCGAGACCAAGAAAGGGGTGAAATTGGCAATTATTTCACTCACTTGGTAACAGTCAGAGGGCTAAAAGCCTCTACCGATTACGTTTTTAGAATTGGATCTGGAAGATCGCTGTATGACCAAGAAGGACAACTATATGCGGTAACAACCGGAGTGACTTTGAGAACCCCCCCGGGGGCTGATGTGGCTTATGGGCAAGTGGTAACTTCAAGTGGCGATCCAGTTGATGGAGCGTTGGTATATCTGGTAATGCCGGGAACGGTTCCTCAAGCGGCGATAACTAAACCAAGCGGATCTTGGGTTATTCCGGTATCAACGGCCAGAACAACTGATTTAACCAGCTTTGCCGCTTACGACCCAGTAGGAGGACAGGTGAGTATTTTAATACAGGCCGGAACTTTGGGAGCGGCTAATGTAACAACAACGATGGCCAATACTAAACCTGTGCCTGAGATAACTTTGGGACAAACGGTAAACTTAACACAAGGGCCAATTGCTACTCCAGCTGCAGGATCTAAACTTACTGGAGCAGCTAGTGAAACAGGAGAAATGTTAGTGATTTTGACACCTAAATCTGGAGAGAAAGTTAATTCTGCTCAACCTGAAATTATGGGTAAGGCTCCGGCTGGGGCAGAAGTAGTAATTGTAATTCATTCTACGACTGAAATTTCTCAGACGGTAACCGCTGATGAAAATGGAGATTGGTCATACAGTGTACCAAGAGATTTGGAACCTGGAACACATACTGTAACTATCACCGCCTTGGTAAATGGTGTGAAGAAAACGGTACAAAAAAGTTTTGTGGTGGAAGCGGCAGGGACTTCAAATGCACCTGCCAGGGTAGCCACTCCTGCAGCCACCCTGAAACCCACGCCCAAACCTACTCCTCGGGTGGCATATCCCTCTACCGAATCGGGCACACCAGAATCTGGCAACTTGACCCCGACGCTACTTTTGCTCATACTAGGAAGTGGGCTGGTGTTAACCGGCGCGTTTGCGTATAAAAAAGCCTAATGGATCCTACTAATCAAAATCCCATAACTCCGGGATCAATGCCGTCAACTGAAGACTCCGGTGTAGGTGTACCAGTTCCTCCACCAATATCGATGGTTCCTCCTGTAGTTGAAGAGCCTGTGGTAACTCCAACCCCCACTCCAGTGATACCGGTTGTGGAAACAAAACCAAAAGCAACGTGGGGTAAAGGAGCCTTGGTTGGCGCTATTGGAGCGATATTGGTGTTAGTTGTTGGCGTGTTTGTGGGAACGAGTGTAGTCACAAATTTACAAAACAAAGTAAATCCGGAAAAGAAAGCGGCACAAGCAGACGATGATTGTAAAAGGGATGGCGGGTGTTTTAATGGTGCAGAATGTATTCCCGCGGGGGACAGCCGCCCCCAGACTAATGCCGACAGTGGTTGTTCGTATAAATGCGTCGGTCCTGGCCAGTGGGAACTGTTAAGCTGTCCAAGTGGAGGCGGAGCAGGTAGTCCAGAGGCAGATTTGGGCTGTGGCGGAACTGGGCAATATCCATGCGGGGGAGGTGTGGACCGATGTAGCGGTAAGTGTGATGGAAATTTATCGTGTCCATCTGTTCAGGGGGACGATAAGTGCGGACAGTCTTTAACTAGTGGCGGTGGAGATACGAAGGATAAACAAGGATGTGTCGGTAATAATTGCCCTGGTGGAAACCAAGAGGTCAGTTGGGTTAATGGAACAGCGGTAATACCACCGTGCTGTGTGGGATGGCGTTATACTTGCCAGGGTGATGTACTGGAGAGGGGTTGTACTTTGAGTGCGTTTAAGAAGGAGGGGCCAATACGACAGGGTTCTGTTTCCGTGGATCCGGTGGCGTGTGGAACGACGGTGCAAGCTGATGTGAGTTGCTACCCGATAGAGAATGGTGTTTGCCAGTCCGGTGGTAATTCCCTTCCTACTTCATTCAAAAATGCATATGGCGGAACGTGCGTGACGCAGCAGCAGATGGTTGATTGTGGAGGAACGTGTAGTACAAGTGATACCAGACCAAGGAATGGATGTTTAGATGGATTGTCTTGCACGCTCCGGGGAGGTAATACTGTGTGTTGGGGAACGAGATGTGAGACGAGTGAACCGACGCCGACGCCTACCCCTACTCCCCCACCGGCTAGTTCAGCTTCTTGTCAAAGACTAGAATACTATAGGGATGGAGCGATGTTACCTGGAGGTAAAAATGATATCCGGGTGGGTGATGTAATTACTGTAAGGGGTTTTGCCAGTGTAAATAATACGACGGTTTCAAACATCAGGTTTACGGTGAATGCCGGAGGGGTGGCTCAAGTTTACAGTGGAACAGGATTGCAATTGGTGGGTGGATTGTGGCAAGCAGATTCGCCTCCTATAACCATTGCGGCTACCAGTTATTCAATTTCTGCTACGCCCATCTTCCCATAATATGGATCAACCAAAAATAAACGTCATTAAACCGAAATCCGGCATGAGTTTGCCAAAGATGCCTAAAATTAATCCGGTCATGGTTGTGGTGATAACTGTCGTCTTGGCGGTAATATCTGTCATTTCAGCGGTACTGTTGTATCAAAAGGGAAGAGAACCAGTCGCACCCAATGTGGGAACTCCAAGTAAAGCCGCCGAGGGGGCCGTTTGTCTGGATACCTTTAGTTTCTTGACGACTCCTACCCCAACCCCGACCCCAACGCCAACGCCAACACCGACTGGTTCTGCAACGCCCACACCAACTCCCACTCCCACGCCAACCCCATCTAGTACGCCTAATTTCTGTAACGGGACTTGTGGATCAAACGCTAATTGCCAGGGTGGTCTGTTCTGTTACCAAGGCTTTTGCCGAAATACAGAAAATCCCACCAGCACAACCTGTGCCGGGCTGTCAGCGCCAACGCCAACGCCAACACCGGTTACTCTAGAGCAGGCTGGAAGCGTAGCGGGGACATGGACAATATCTCTGGCCGGGCTGGTGCTTCTGATTGCCGGGGGAATATTGATGTTGGCCTTTTAGCGCCAAGTGGGTAGCCAGAAGTAAGTGGCAGCAAGCGATTTGGGAATGTGGATACCTGTCCAATGAGGGTAGAAATAAATAAATGATGCCAGAATCAAGATACTGGATGCTAGAGTAACCCAACGAGGAAGCCGAAGGAGAGAATAGGCTAAGGCGATACACATAAACGGTACTGCGGGAAGGAAGTGATACAGAAACATGATGCGGGGGGCACGAGCCCAGGGAAGCCAGAAGGCCAAGAAGCCAGCGATTATGACCCATAATCGCCAGTTGCGAGTTTTGAGTGAGGAGTAGAGGGTGTAAAAAATCGCTGGAATACCTAACCACCAGAGGAGCGGATTGCCCATAGCGTAAATATTGGCAATGGAATTTTGAGCGTAGTCAACGAAATACCATACGGGGCGAATCATCACTGGCCAAGTCCACCATGAAGATTGATAAGTATGCGTGGCTTTAAGAGTGGTGTTGTACCACCACATTTGGTTTTGTAGTTCCAGAAAATTTTTCCACGAACCACCTAAAATAAAGTACTGAGAATATGAAAGGATGTAAATAACAACTGGAATGAAAATAAAAACAAGGAAAAGACGTGGCCACTTTTGGGGGTGAACAAGATTTTGTAATCCGATCCATGTGCTAAAGAGGACTATGGCATATAACCCTGTCCATTTGGTAGATAACAGGAGACCAAGAATTAGTCCAAGTCTGAGTAAATATATTTTGGATTTGTGAAGTTGATATTTAATGAAAGCCCAAAAAGAAACAAGAATGAAAAATGTGGCGACAATGTCATTCATGTTGATACGGGACTGGACAAGAAGGAGGCCATCTAGACTAGCAAGGCCGGTAGCTAACAGAGCGTGACGTTTGGTGCCTAGGAGATCTAGAGAGATCAAATAAATATAATAAATAGCTGCTGTACCAATAAGCACATTAGCAATTCGCCAACCGAATGAGTTTGGTCCGAAGATAAAAACACCAGTGGCGGCAATTAATTTAGCTAATGGGGGATGAGTCCATCCGTATGCGGTACCAGAGGGTGCAGCATGGAACCACTCATATGCATTCTTATTCCCTTTTACTATTTCTACGGTTGTGAAGGCATTATAGACTTCATCAAAATAAAAACTGGGTGGATAAGTAATGTTAATAGCTCTTACAAGAAAGGTAAAAATAAGAATTAGTGGGAGCATGGCGAAACGGCAAAAACCAAATACTTTTGTGAATTGTAAACTAAAGGATATGTCTCCTGCCACTTATGAATATCGGGACTATATTCCTGAATTTCTGCTGGTCCAATCACAGCGTACGAGACCTGATGTTTTTTAAAGAGATAAAGGTTTTTGTCTGGAAACTGATACATGAGTTTTACCTCTGTTTCAACTTGAGTGTAATCAATCCCCCAGGTCCAAAGCCAACCCCGGTAACCTAAAACTGTCGGTCGGCCGGCAAAAGTAAAAACCGGGTGATTGTGACGATTTGAAGTCAACCAGCGGCCTTGGGGACAGGATTTTTTAGCAAATTCGGCCACTTCCAACTCTTCTGCGTTGGCAAATTCCCATTTGTTTTGGAAAACCCAAACTAGCTGCAATACTCCGGAAAAAGTAACAACAAGAATTATAACTAAGGAAATTATTTTCTTGTTTACTTTTTCTAAGAAAAGAAGTGCCGGGTAAACACCTGCTAGTAAATACCACCAGACAAATAATTTATTGTTGTCTGCCAGATTGGGCTGAAATTGAATAAGATTGGCAACTACAAACAGAGCCCAGGCGGGAACAAACCAGGTGCCCAAAAAAGCTGGAATAATGATGGGGGTGTTTTTGATCCAAAACCAAAGCCAGTTTTCTGAACCGGCCATCCAACCTAATTTGATCGACAGAAAGTTTCCGGCTGTAGAAACGGCCAGCCAAGTGAGAACTGGCAAAGAGAGAATTGCTGCGGGAATCCAAAACCAAATCCAGGTAGAGATTTTTTTGTATTGCATGAGGGAATAAACTCCCAAAATTAGTCCCAGAGAGATAAAACTGTGCATATGAATTAATGGTAATAATCCAAAAAGAATACCAGCGAAAACGTAGGAAGATTTTTTCGCGGATTTTAAAAGAGAAAGTAAAATTATTAATCCAAAACCGAATCCAAACAAAAAGGATCTTTGAGAGACAAAAAAGAAATCTAAGATATTGCCGAGGTGGAAATTACTTTCCCAAAAGTGGCCGTATTCACGAATTAAGGGAAAGGCCAGATTATCTTTGAAAAAATAGATGAATCCTAAATTGCCACTGAGAAAAAACAAAAAGGGGGCTAACCAGAATAGTTTTTTGAGGCCGATTTTTTTGCCAAAAAACACTATAAGTAAGGTTAGGGCGATACTCCAAATAATGCCTGGAAAAATAATACTGTCGCGTAGGGGTGATCCCAGCTGGAGCATGGCTTCAGGGATATATGCGTTTAAAAATGAGTAGGTAAATTTCTGGCCGGAGATAAAGGGGTTTTCCAAGACTGTTTTATTTATTGACTTGTAATATAAGGGCAGACCGATGTGGATGCCCCAATCGCCCCAGACCCCACGCATTCTTAAAGTAAGACTGCCTTGGTTGGTTTGCCAAATAGATGAATATAAGATTCCGAAAAATAGAGCTGACAAAATAAAAACTAACGTCCAAAACTTATCAATTTTGATTTGGCGAGGGAAAAAGAGAATGCACCAAAGGCCGGAAATTCCGGTAAGGATAAAAACAATTAAAGAATGGGGCAAGAAAAACCCCAGAAGAAAAATAGCGTAGACGATAAATAAATTTCCTAACAAAAATCCCGCAGCAAGTTCGACAAAAAATGGCCATTTAAAAGAGAGAATTTGAAGCAGTTTTTGACCGGCAAACATCCAGCCCACCAGAAGAATAAGAGAGAGAATCATGGACGAAGAAGAGATTCAACGTATTTGATTAGATCTGGGTTGGAAAGAAGAACCCACTGATAATCCTGGCTGGCGGAAACCGGTGGGTGGGTTAACATGGGCTCGGAAAGACTAAAAGTTCTAATGGGCTGGCGGACTGCTTTTAATCCTAACTTAAAGAGCGGGAAGTAAAGGCTGGAAGGAAAATCAGTGACGACAACTTCGGAAAGAATCTGCTTTAATTTAAATGTTTTGGTGGGAGAGGTGAGAATTTTTTGTTTGAAAGCAGAGATGAGTTTTTCTTGGCGTTTGGATCTGGCAAAATCGGTGCCCTCGTCCCCTTCTGCCTGACGGGAGCGGACAAATTTAAGGGCGGTGGCTCCATCCATATGTTGTAGGCCTTGAGAAAAACTGATGGTTTCGTAACGACAGGGTTCACAGGGGTCGGTTTCTTTCCCGGGAATGGGAAACTTAGAATCCGTAAAAGAATTGTCTACTTGAATGTCTAGACCACCAATAGCATCTATGGCTTTGGCAAAGCCTGAGAAATCAATTAAAACGACAAAATCGACTGGCTGGCCAATGGCTTCGGTGAGTGAAGATTTGGCGAGGAGAAATCCTCCAACGCCGGGTTGGCGTTCTTCTCCATAATGATATGCAGTATTAATTTTGGCTCTTATGGAAGGCACCCAGAGATCTCTGGGGATGGAAACAAGAGCAATGTCGCCAGTGTTTGCGTCTACGGAGGCAAAGATAATAGTGTCGGTTAAGTCTTTGCCTTCATGATCACCCCCGGCCACCTTAATCTACTAAGAGGCTTTATAATTAAGAGCAGGAGAGCTAGAGAGCCGGAGAGCAGGAGTAAAACGATAGTTACTCGAATCAGGTGTGTTTTTGATAGGATTTGGCGTTTGAACCTTTGATACAATGCCATAGCATGAGCATTTTAGCTGATTTGAACCCAGCCCAACAAGAAGCGGTTACGTTTGGGGACGGACCGCTGCTAATTTTGGCGGGGGCAGGAAGCGGAAAAACCCGGGTGTTGACCCGGCGGGTAGCATATTTAATTGAGCAGGGTGTTCCGGCAGAGAACATCCTCCTGATGACTTTCACGAATAAAGCGGCCGAAGAAATGTTGAGACGAATTTCGGGTACTAAACCTACGGGGGGGACTTTTCATAGCTTTTGTGCCCGACTATTACGGAGAAAGGATCCAAATTTTGTGATATTTGATGAGGCTGATCAAATTGATACTATAAAACAGGCAATGGCGGCTGTGGGAGTGGATGCAAAAGTAGTTAAACCATCTTCAGTGCTGCATACAATCTCGGGGGCAAAAAACGAACTAATAGGTCCATTAGAATATGCAAACTATGCCAGGGGAGATTTCCAAAAAATGGTGGTGCGGGTGTACATGGCATACCAACAACTATTAAAAAAATATAGGGCGCTGGATTTTGATGATTTGTTAGTAGAAGCCGTAAAATTTCTAAGAGAAGAACCAATCAGGGGGTGGAAGTATATTCTGGTAGACGAATATCAGGATACAAATAAGGCGCAGTATGAAATTACAAAACTGCTGGCAAAGAAACACAGAAATTTAACGGTGGTGGGGGACGCAAGTCAAGCCATCTATTCGTGGCGGGGAGCGGATTATCGAAATTTATTACTTTTAAAACAAGATTTTCCTGATTTAACAATTATTAATTTAGAACAAAACTATAGATCGACACAAATAATTCTGGACGCAGCCAACAAAGTAATTTCTAAAAACAAAAGTCATCCCATTTTGAAATTATGGACGGCAAAAGACGGCGGCGCAAAAATCAGTGTGTATGAGGCTGACTCCGAATCCAATGAGGCGGCTTATGTGATTTCACAACTTAAGGGAGATTATTCCGACTATGCCGTTTTATACAGGACGAATGCCCAGTCGAGAGTTTTTGAAGAGGCTTTTCTGCATGCAGGCATTCCATATGTGTTGGTGGGGGGAACGAGATTTTATGAAAGAAAAGAAATTAAAGATGTGGTGTGTTATTTGAGATTAATCATGAATCCAGAAGACGATGTAGCCAGAAAGCGTGCCGAGAAGCTCGGTAAAACTAGATTGGCAAAACTTGAGCCAAGCGGCAGTAAAACTATTGAAATTTTGGATAGTGTGTTGAAATCGACTGGATATATAGAATTATTTAATCCAGACGAGGAGGAAGATTTGGCCAGATTAGAAAACATCAAGGAACTGCGAAGCGTAGCCATGGAGTTTCCGGAATTACCCGAATTCTTGGAAAACATTGCTTTGACTGAACGGGAAGCCAACAGACGAAGAAGTAGTGGATCAGCCGTAACACTAATGACTCTCCATGCAGCAAAGGGGTTGGAATTTAAAAATGTGTTTTTAGTGGGAATGGAAGAGGGATTATTCCCCCATTCCCGGGCTTTGATGGATCCGGAACAAATGGAGGAAGAGAGAAGATTGGCTTACGTAGGGATGACGAGGGCCATGGATAAATTGTATTTAACGTATGCCAGGAGAAGGTTGTATTTTGGAACCAGAAACAACAATCCAGTGTCCAGATTTTTGGCAGATATTCCGGAAGATTTATTGGAGAGTAATAGCCCCCCTTCGCCAAGGCTCCGGAGGGGCACTTCGCTTTCAGCTTCGTGGGGTTTTGATGATTCTGGAAACTGGAAGTGGAAACCCGAAGACGATATTCCGTTTTAGTTACCAACTTCCTGACGAGCCGCCGCCGCCGGAGGAGCCGCCACAAAAGCCTCCTCCAGAACTTGATCCTCCTCCTGTAAAAAACCCTCCACCGGAATCCCACCAAGTGGTTTTTTTGCCGGAGGCTTTGAGTTTCTGGTAATTTTTAGACAACAACCAATCCAGGAGTAGCCCTAGGAGTCCTAAAATTACGGCAGCAATGACGGAGCTGGCAATAATACCAATGATGACACCGATAACCCCACCGGCCCAGAAACTTTTGCTGCGGGCTAAAAAAGAACAGAAGTAAATTAAAAATGATCCTCCCACCCAAAGCATAATTATCCAAAAAATTACATCAGACGAGGTCTGGGGAGAAGAAGAATAAGTGCCGGCGATTGCTTCCTGTATGGCCAAAAGTCCAGAGGTGATACCAGAATAATAATCCCCTTTTTTGAATTCCGGGGAAATGATATTTCTGATAATATCTCCAGATTTGGAATCGGTGAGTTGACCTTCCAGGCCGTAGCCAACGTCGATACGCATTTTGCGATCATCTATAGCTATGGTCAGGAGGACTCCATTATCTTTGCCCTTTTTACCAATTTTCCATTCCTCAAAGGCTTTGATACCAAAGTCGTCGATGTTTTGGCCATCGAGAGATTTTATTATGAGGACAGCTATTTCATTAGATGTTTTGGTTTCGTAATCCACAAGGCCAGTTTCCAGAGTGGCTTTTTGTTCAGTGGTTAAGATGCTGGCAAAATCGTTAATATGACCTGTGGGTGATGGAAGAGCTGCAGCCCAAACACTTAAGGGAAAGAAAAAGAGGAGAAGACTAAAACTTAATTTGCGGAGCATTCTCGCTGCCTGATGTGGAATTGAAGTAAGCCCTGGTAGAGAAACCAAGAACCTTAGCAATTAGATTGCTGGGAAATACTGATACGGATGTATTGTATGTTTGGACTAGCTCGTTGAAGCGGCGGCGTTCAGTAGCTACCCTGTTTTCGGTACCGGCTAATTCGTCTTGAAGGCGGAGAACGGTTTGGTCACTTTTGAGAATGGGATAATTTTCAAAGATGGCCAGTAACCTGCCTAAGGCACCTTCAACCTGGGTGGCGGCAGAGGCTTTTTGGTCTACAGTTTGGGCCCCGGAATAATTGGCCCGGGCGGCAGCCAGGTCGCCAAAGACCTGCTGTTCCTGTTTCATTAAGCCTTTGGTAGCTTCTACCAAATTGGGGATGAGGTCGAAACGGCGTTGATATTGGACTTCGACTTGTTTCCATTGACCGTCGATGGCGTTGGTTTGCTTGACAAATGAATTGTAATAATTGACGGCAACCAAAGCTAAAATTACTACTACCCCGAGAAGAATTTTCCAAAACCCAAGCTTCATAAATCCAAGATTAACACTCTCTCGGGGTATAATCAAGACATGCATCCTGTACAAAGTCGCCAGTGGGGGGAATTTAGAGAAAAAGCGGGTAATAAAATTTCTTGGGTAAAAGATCTGTTGATAGTGTGGAGCAAAATACCTAAGACCCCTTGGTATTTTGGAACTCTTTTGAAAAGCAGAATTCCGAGTAAAGAAGATATCAAGAGATTAAGAGACGAAGCGAATAAGGTGGGAGGTGTGGGGATTAGAATCGAGCCCGATGTGCTAAGGGCTAAGGGCCAAGTGCTAAGTGGTTTGATAAGGGGCCGGAGGTTTTTTACTCCGAAGACGTTTTGGTTGGATTTAACTAAAAGTGAAGAACAACTATTGGCGGCGATGCATCCTAAGGCCAGGTACAACGTCCGGCTGGCGGAGAAAAAAGGAGTGGAGGTCGTGGAGGATCCGACTGCTTTCGAAGAGTTTTTGAAATTAATGAAAAAGACGGAAGTGAGACAGGGATTTTATGCCCATGATGAAAAATACTTTCGAAACATGTGGGAGGTGCTGCCCTTTGCTCATTTGTTTATAGCTAAATATAAAGGAGAAACGTTGGCGGCATGGATTGTCTTTGAATATGACAAAAAGATTTACTACCCATATGGGGCGAGTTCTGATGAGCACCGGGAATTACAAGCCCCAAGCTTGATGCTCTGGAAAACAGCCTTGTGGGGCAAGGAGCGCGGAGACAAGATTTATGATTTGTGGGGAGTAGAAGAAGGTAAGGGTTTTACGGATTTCAAGGTTAAATTTGGTCCTAAAACAGTTGAGTTTGTGGGAACCTATGATTTAATTGTTAATCCCCTTCTTTATTGGGTATTTAGATTAATGGAATGGATACGATGGCAGATATTAGGCAGTCTGCGGCATACGCGGAATATATAGAAAAACTTGGGTGGCAAGTTTTTCAAGTCAAAAGTCAAAAATCAAAAGTCAAAATTTTTGTAAGACGACTTGGTTTTTTGGGAGCCATTGCCAAAATTCAAAGAGCCAACGTTCCAACTAACTTTCCTAAAATTCCCGGGGTGTGGATGACTAAATTGGAACCTATGAAATTCGGACCTGTTCCCAAAGGATTTAGACAAGATGGGTGGCCGCTACTTGCTAGTAAAACTCTGCGGGTGGATTTGAGCAATATCAGACCCAAAAAAGATTGCAGATACTGTATACGTAGAGCGCTTAGCGCAAAGCGCGTAGTGCGTAGAAATGACTTTGGGGGATTTTATAAATTGTGGAAAAAATCTGCTGGAATAAAAGGCTTATGGGTACCTTCAGAAAAAGATTATTTTTCACTAATTAATGCTTTTTCTAAGAACGCCTTCTGTATAACGATTGACGATTTGGCTGGGGCTGTGGTTTTGATACACCAAAAAATTGCTTACTATTATTATGCGGCCAGCCTGCCGGCAGGCAAGCTGCAACATCTACCATATCTGGTAGTGTGGGAACTAATGCAAGAGGCGAAAAAACGAGGCTGTAAAACCTGGGACTGGGAAGGGATCTATGATGAGCGCTGGCCAAATAAGGGCTGGAAAGGGTTTACGCATTTCAAAAAATCTTTCGGGGGATATGAAGTGGAATTTCCGGGAAGTTTCACTCGATGGTTCTGAGTATCTGCTCAAGCCAGTCTTCTTTGTATCTGCTCACTAATGACACACCCATTTCAGCTGCTTTGTCTATGTATGCCCCAGGTGAGGAGGTAACGAGAACTACTTTATGGGGTATTATTCCAGCGGCAATAGCAGCGTTTGCTACCCATTCCCAGCCGCCATTAAGTCCGTCCAGATATAATCCTCTTAGTTGTGCCTCACCAATCGCCTGGATGGCTTGAGCCGCTGTCCCAACCAATATGGAATCCAGGTTTGCCTCACGAAATTTTCTACCCATGAGACTAAGCATGGCCTCATCGTCCTCAACGACTAGTACCTTTCCTTCTTCACTGTAAGGCATGGCAATATTGTATACCTACGGTCAAATTACTCGGTGGTTTTGATGGTGTCGCAGAGGATTTTGAATTCACAATTGGCGCAGTTTTTGCCGGTGCAGGTGAAATCGGAGCGGGAAATCTGATCGGCGTAACCAAGGATTTGTTGTTTTGCCTCTTCTAATTGACCGGCGGTACGAGTAGTACTGAATCTGGTATTTTCTTCCAGATACAACAAGGTTAACTTAATATCTTTAGGCTGTTTGTTGAAGGGATCAGTCTTAAGAATGGTGGCAGCTAGAGAGTAAAAAGATAACTGCAGATCGTCGACGGCTGTTTTCTCGCGGTCTTTGGGAATCTTGCCGGTTTTGTAATCAATGATTTCGATCTGGCCATTTTCTAATACATCTACCCTGTCAATTTTTCCACCTATTTTTAGCACGGGGTTTAAGGGAACGGTAAACATTTCTTCTAAAAGGCGGGGTTGGTGTTTGGGATCATATTCGGCTTTCAAAAAGTGGGTAAGAATTTTTTCGCCTTTGGCAAAATATTCCTGTTCGTGTTTTTTATTTAGGTATCCGACCGAAACCCAGTTTTTCTTGAGAAGTGCAGTTGGATCCTTTACCGGCAAAGAAAAAATGTCCTTGAGTGATCCGTGAATGGCAATGCCAAAACTTAAGGCAGCAGAAGGAACGGTGGGAAGCCTGAGAATGTACTTGGCTTTGTAATGTAGGGGACAATCTAAAAATGTCTGGATTTGGGAATAACTTAGGTAGTTAACTGGATATGTAACTGGTCGCTGGTCGCTGGTCGCTGGCTTGGGGGAGGGTTGATAGTCGAGAATTGAGAGCTGGAGAGTAGAAGAGCTGGAGAGTTTAAGCGACTCCTCACCGAGGGATTCGGCAATAAACGGTGAGAGTTTCTTCTCGCGTTTACCCTCGCCGTAGAAATCGGCAGCGGTTAAAAACAAACGATCACGGGCACGGGTCATGCCAACGTAAAACAGGCGGCGCTCTTCCTGAAGATGAAAGTCGCCGATAGGAAGAATCTCTTTGATAAGCTCGTCGGGAATAGGAATGGGCTCTTTTCTTTCGGAGGTGGGAAATCTCTGGCCGACGAGATTAACCAGAAAAACTACCGGAAATTCCAGACCTTTGGCGGAATGGATGGTGAGAATGTTTACCGAATCGTTTTGAGTCCAATCTGAATCGGTCGCCAATGGTGACTCCCCTAATTCCATTGATAAATCTAACCAGTCGACGACGGCACGAACCGAAGAGTCTTCATGGGTAGATTCAAAACTTTTTATCTTATTAAAAAATTTGGAAATGTTTTGGGCTTGGGCTGGAGTAATAGGGTCTTTGTAATCCAGCATGGCTTGAAGTATTCCTGTGGCTTGTAAAAAGTCGTAAAGAATTTGACCGGCCGTGTCTGTGCGGGTGGCTTCAAGATGTTTGTGAATTAAGTCGATCAGGGTTTTTACA
>Ga0075637_102_pt1 | contig 123656 bp, 146 predicted proteins | sample RifGroA1_FD_68389 | JGI IMG/M metagenome (GOLD analysis project Ga0075637, IMG submission 68389) | Microgenomates (Woesebacteria) bacterium GW2011_GWA1_41_13b | reverse complement strand
ATGCTCCACTGGTTGTGCGGGTCCCCGTCAATTCCTTTGAGTTTTAACCTTGCGGTCGTACTCCCCAGGCGGCTCGCTTAACGCGTTAGCTTACGGGGCGAAGCCTTGCGGCCCCACCCCTAGCGAGCATAGTTTACGGCTAGGACTACAGGGGTCTCTAATCCCTTTCGCTCCCCTAGCTGTCGTTCCTCAGTGTCATTAATTGATTAGCATCCTGCCTTCGCCCTTGGAGTTCCTGATGATATCAACGTATTTCACTACTACACCATCAGTTCCAGATGCCCCACCAAAAATCAAGGCTCACAGTATTATTCCCCTTCCCCCGGTTGAGCCGTGGTCTTTGAAGAATAACTTATAAACCCACCTACGAAACGCTTTACGCCCAATAAATCCGGATAACGCTTGTAACCTCTGTATTACCGCGGCTGCTGGCACAGAGTTAGCAGTTACTTATTCTCAATAAAATCTCTTTTACTGTAAAAGGAGTTTACGACCCGAAGGCCTTCATCCTCCACGCGGCATTGCGACGTCAGACTTTCGTCCATTGCGTACGATTCCCTGTTGCTGCCAACCGTAGTTGTAAGGGCCGTGTCTCAGTCCCTTTCTGCCCGTTTCCCCTCTCAGGGCGGGTACCCGTCATAGGTTTGGTAGGCCATTACCCTACCAACAGCCTGATGGGAGATAGGCTCATCTTTCGGTGCACAGTTAAGTGCTTTCACCTTACGGTCTTATGTGGTATTAGCTCATCTTTCGATGAGGTATTCCGCGCCAAAAGGGAGATTCCTATCCATTACTCAGCCGTTCGCAACTAGCTCCTTGCGGAGCTCGTTCTACTTGCATGCATAAGGCATGCCGCCAGCGTTAATCCTGGGCCAGGATCAAACCCTCAAATAGTAGCTAATAGTTAATAGCGAAAAGCTAATAGCTAAAAGCCAAATCCTGATTTCCCGATCACATATTGAATACCAATATGCTTTCATTCCAGCCTGCTAAGGACTGGTCGTCCCATCAATTTCGCACAGAGATTGAGGGACAATTTTGATTAACCCTTACACTGAAAAATAAGAAATTTTTTAGTGTAAAATCTTCGAGTGTTAAGGTACTTGACCAAAAGTAACAAGAAACAAGCGACAAGTAGGCAGAAAATCTAATTAAACAAACTTTGCTTTTTCTTTACTTGTAACCTGTTGCTTGTAACTTTTAACGATCGTGAAGTTTTTACCCTGAAGGGAAGTTAACCTCTGCCGTGAGAATCAAAAAACCGCCCAGAGGCGGTTTTAGACTAACCGTGGCCCTTTGGCCTCTGAAAGCTTAAGTTCTCATCGTGCTAGAGGTATTATATAGCAGGTTATGTGCTCCCGTCAATGACCCCTCCCCAATATTTCAAATCCCCCAAATTTCCCAATTCAGGAATACCCCATAATCTTGACATTTGCCTCAATTTGTGCTAGCATACCACGATTGCAATTTGGCAGTCACCTACTCACTGATGCCTAGACAGCTAGACACAGGAAGAAGAAAAGGAGATCATTAACATGACTACAATTAAGTTAATCTCGGAAGACGGTAAGCTCGGAGAAGAAGTAAAAATCTGGGAACTCAAACCTAGAACTCTTGTAAGCTATTACGAATATGTAAAAGGTGTTGGTGGAAACCGCGGACCTTTTATTCGTGATAGTTTCAAAACTGCCTACGGTAAAGCCAGAAACGACGGCTATGTATCAAACTCAGGCTATACCTACGAGATCCGTGTTTCGGGTGAATGGAAAGACGTTCAGGTCATCGTCAAGCATCTCGAAGATGCGCTTGGGGCAGTTGACCTTAATCCAGGACCCAAATTTTTGAATCTACCAGACCTTAAAACTTTTAAGGATCGTGTCCTTTGGGTGCTCAGTTGGTTCAAAACCGGGAAAAAGTAAAAAGTAGCACGTAAATCAAACCGCCTGGAGGCTCTCAAACCTTTAGGCGGTATTTTTTGGAAAAATTCCTTTAAATCCAACTGAAGTTATTTAACCCCTAAAGAAGTTATCTCTCCAGGAATAAATACCCCAACTACGCCTTTTGTCTCATGTTTAAGCAAAATTGGATTTTTTAACCCCATATATCCATCAACCGCTTTCAAGCTTAACCTCTTACTAACTCCGATCTTGTGTATACCAGCCTCGGATGGAATGTCAAACACAACTGTACGATCACCGGTCCCTGAAGAGTGTTCAATCGCATCCCCTCTTAGAATGGGTTTAACCACAGCTTTTGAATCCAATAAACCTTTTGGTATAACCAAAGACAACTCAATACCATTTTTGGCTGCAAACTCAATAGCACCATTTAATGCGCCTACCTGACCAACAGAATCCTGCCCACTGTTCCACTTTTCAAATAACCCAGTGAGATTTTGGGCTAATTCTTGTGTTTCCATGCTCAAATAGTACTCTCTCTCTCTGCAAAAATCAAATTTTTTTTATCTCCCATATTCCCCCAATCTCCCTAATCCCCCTAAAATCCCCAAAAAGTATTATTATTAATAATGGCAAAAAAGTTAACCGCCAAAGACCTTTTTAAAAAGAAAATTCCAGGCGTTCTTATCCCCGGCCTGCTTTTAGCCTCTCTGCTCGGTTGGAAAGGTATAAATGGTATAAAAAATTATGATGCTTATAAAAGTTTATTTCCCTCATCCGGTGTTGTAGAAACCATTGAAGACGGCGATACTTTTACCCTTAAAGGCGGTGTCAAAGTTCGTTTGCTTGGAGTAAACTCCCCCGACCGCGGCCAAAAGAACTACGACCTTGCAGGGGTCACCCTTTCAAGTATGGTTAAAAATAAAAAAATATATTTAGAATACGACCGCTACCAAGATGATAAGTTCGGTCGTGTTTTAGCCTGGATTTGGATCGACTGCGAATCATCCCCAAAGTTCCTCCCTGCCGACTATATGTATAAAAGTGACAATGAAAGCAATACTGGTTTAAAAGATAACCCTGAAGGCTGTAAAAAAGGAAGATTGGTTAACGAGGAACTCGTAAAAGCAAAATTAGCTGTTCCTGTAGTTTATAAAGATCGCGGCGAACTCAAATATCAAAAGAGACTTCAATCCTTTTAATACTTCCATAGCTTCACTCCTCACCCAGTCCGGGTACATTGTAAGAAGCCTCTATATACGAATCCCCAATGTCATTCCTATCTTCTTCAGACAATCCGGTATCTTCATCGTATTTAATGAAGCAACCGGTTTCGTTCATAGCTTCGGAGATTTGAAGAGGACTTGTTTCTCTGCTAAAAGTCATCCTCCAGCTTACTTTTCCGCCATCTACCAATTCGGCAACCAACCGGGATTTTCCGGAAATTTTTGAGAGTTCCTCATCGACCGTTACCCTAATTGTATTCTCAACCATTATGTGCAAGATTGTACCATATGGCCAATTTAGATATCACTCGTATACTCAAGTTTTGAATATTCTTCACCGTCCCAGAAATACAAATTCATATTCGGCGTCATCATTCCCAGATTTATAACCCTCAGAGCCCATTTTTTTATATCATCATTTTCCCTAAGGATGTGTTCAACTTCACTTCTCGGAACCACAAAAATTCCATACTTTTCACCCTCTCTTATTTTTCCCCGCGACTCAACATATGGCAAAAAATCGTTAATTGAAAGTTTCAAATACTCGTCTCCTACTTTTTGGAAGATTTGCCCTTTACTCATAGCCTCGACTAAAGCCACCTGATCACCAAACCAATTCTCAAATGAAGTTCCCAGGCTTTCGATTTCCTGCTTGGTACTGGTAAGGATACTTATTCTTGCTTCCCGTTCGGTCATTTATCTGGATTTTACTGCCAACAACGGCATACATCAATAAATTCTACAAATTCGAAAGCCGTCAAATTCCCCTAACCGTCTCAAACACCAATCGACAAGTTTAATGTTGAAGACTCAAAAGAAAATCTTTAAGCTCCCGCCCGGAGAATGTTTTAAGAAGATTAAAGTCTCCCCATTTAATTCCACTATCAGCTGATAATGAAACGATAATTGTGTCTGGTCATCATCCTGTCCCCAAGCCTCAACAACTCTGGAAAAACCCTCACGGGCTATACGCATGTCATCAGCGTGAAGAATCCTTTCACCTTTCATACCAGAAGAGTACTACTTGAAAAATCAAAAGTCAAAATCAGATTTTATCTCTTTCTAAAACCGGAGTTCAAAAAAATTGTAGCAACGGGAGGTTTGTTGGTATGTCTCAGCATCCTTTCTTGCAAAGCCTTTTTACTTGTATCAATAATTTCCCCCTCTTTGGGCTCAAGACGTATAAAACCATTTATCGTTGCCGCCAACTCATCAAAATTTCCTATTTCGACGTATTTCTTTGATTTATATATCATCTCATCCTCCACCGCATTTGTGTTTACAAAATACACCGAAGTTATTCCCGGACCCAATGTAAAAGCCACTTTCATTTTTTCCCCATCCCGTGTAACAATATCTATAGCATCTTCAGAAGAAACTGATTTGGTAAGTTCAAATTCACTTCTTGAACCCTGGGGTAAACCTGCATAATAATTTAGCCGCTGGGCAATTCCAATATCCGTACCCAAGTTGGCCCGTGTGACAACATCCAGAGCTATTTTTTCAATAAAATCCAAACTTGGAGTAAACTCTTTTTTTCGAAGACTCTCTCTCATTAGTCCGAGAATACACATACTCCATACATTTGTCAATCTTTCCCAAAAAAAATAGCGCCCGGTGGACAATGATTGTATAAAACAAATCAATGCCTCCAGGCGCTTATACTCAGACGTTGTGTCTGTTAGACTCAGACAGGGTTCGTTTAAAAACCGCGTAAAAACGCAACCAACCGAGAATTCCGAATGTATCGTTCGGAAACACCGAACACGAAACCAACTCCCAACCTTCTTTTCCTTTTTGTTCAAGGAAATAGCCCCACTTGCCCGTCACCGGCTCACCCCCTACCTCTGATACAACCAAGGGCCTATCCGGTTCCGAACCTCCCCAAACTTCAAGGTAATCATACTTTCGCATATCATTCTCCTTTGATCTTCACAGTTTAGGATTGGCAAGATAAACACTTACCGTATCGCGCGCCTCAATCGAAGAGGCACAGGTGCTACGAGTAGCGTCGGTGTCTCCGATTGTCAGTTTTAGCACCCCAGACGGCCAAACGTCATTGCTGACTTTCCTCCCAAGCACGGCGGGCGCAAATGGAATTAGGACTTCTGTTGCATCTTGTCCAATCAAGGCCGTGCTTTGAAACGCGTAAAGGTGTTTACTCCTGTTCTCATGGCAGCGGTGAACAAAAATTTCTTCATCCCCGGAAAGTCGGTGATTTAAACAGTCTCCTTTACCGCAATGTGGACAAATAATCTCATCAGTCCCCCTAAGCTTCCACACTTTGTAAAGTTCCTCATTCATCCAAGCCTGTCCGGGCGAAATACCTCTCATCAAATCGTGCCTATATGGACCGCGTAGATTCACCTGAAAAACTTCCAGTGTGGGCATGCTCTCAAAAGAGAGTAAACTTCCCTGCGAATGAGCGTCTCCGTCAGACATTGCAACAACCACGTCTCCACGTCCCAGCCGTTCCCAATCCACAGACGGGCCTATGTCTTTACCGTTTACAAACACCCGCACAGGGTCGTATTCACAATCGAGAACCCTCATCAGGAAAGACGAGACTGTTTGACAGTAGTCCTCCGCAAACACAATATTAACTACGTTGACCTGGTTAAGCCCAATTGGGGTAGAATACTCCGTCCAGGGACCTTTTTGTATTTTAGTTAACCCTTGCGCTCCGGTTGTGGGCAATTTGTGCGCGCGGGCAAGCTGCGAAATTTGTTTCTCCGTAAGTCTTCCCCTGATCCGAAAAAAGTTTCCACTGGGAGTTGATGGCTTCCTAACAAAACATATGCCAACAACATTACCTGTAGATCGTCGCACTATCGAATCAACAAAAACACCAATTTCAGGAAAATCTCGTACAAGGTCCTTTCCTTTTACAATCATTTGTTCCTCCGATCAGATTTTAAGCCGAAATGTGCAAACTATGGGGATTATAGCTTTTTTGTTCCTCAATTTCCACTTAATGTAGACTCCTTCGCTTTTAACTCAAGAATATCCTCCGGTCTGAAAAAACCAATTGTTTTTTCTGTTCGGGAGTCTAAAAACAAATAAACATTCTCTCTAATCGAACCCATTCGCATGGAAAGATCGGGTGAAGATTCAAAAACCAAACTGTAGCCATTAACGATAGCATACCTAAAAGCAACTATCTTAATAATTGGGGCTATCTCAATTCCAAATCTGTCGAGCACCTCTCTTTTCACCTTCATTATCAAGCCTCCCCCTTTCTGAGTTGCCTCAATCGCCTCATTAACTTTCGCCATATATTCTCTGGAGTCCGGCATTTTTTGCCACAAAAAAAGGGCATTGGAAAGCTCAAAATTTAAACACGAATCGATACTGTTTTTACGTTCCACCGTTAAAGAGTTTAACGGGGGGAAAACAAATAATCAAACACCAATATTTATCGTCGTATTCATTTGACGACAAACGAATCAATCTCATGGGGTCTAAAAGCCGCCATCCAAACACGCTTGCCTTTTCGCCCTTCAAAAAATAAAAGATGGGGTTGCCCTCCTACACTTCTGGCAAGAATACTATATTTGCCTGTTTCTGTATTTGTCCTAAAACGAAAGGTGTATAAATAACCCTGCTTTTTTGCAAGTCTCGAAAGATCGTTCAGTTGGATTGCCCGCCTCCCCTCACTATTTTCAAAGGTCTCCGCCTTAATTCGAAGGGCCAAATCTAATCCCATTTGATTAGTCATAGAAAGCAAACTATTTATCCTATCAATTGCTACACCGTTCTCCGGAAAACTTTGCCAGTGAAAAAGTGTTGTTCTAAAATCTTTATTAATTGTGATAGATCTATCTCTTTCCATTTGTGTTTTCCTTCGCCAGTTCGTAATGATCAATTATCTTTTTAATTTCATCGTCTGTTAGGAGTTTCCTCAAATTTTTCTCGACCCCGATAAGAATGTCCGACTTAATATCAATTTTGTTGTGAAGAATAACTGAATGGTATATCGCCGCAGCAACTCTTTTGCCCAGATTTTCTACACTACCACTATTACCGAAAACCTCGGTTGCAAACCGCCGTCCCTCTTCAAGAAACGCCATGTTAGGCAGATTGTCCCAAAAAGTATTCAGAAAGTCAAACTACCCTGCCCCTCCGCCTCCGCCCCCTCCTCCACCGCCACCACCACCGGAAAATCCTCCGGAACTCCCAACACCGCTGGCTCCGTACGAGTTAAAAGATGAAGAAAGCGCCGAAAAAGTGTTTTCAAAATGCCCCAACCCCCCTAAATTCCCCAATGTCCCATGGCCGTAAAACGCCATGTACATTCCGCTACCCCGCTGTGCCGCTTCACTAAACTTTATTGGTAATTGAGATAGTGCCTTAACAGAAATTCCCAAAACAGTTCCATAGACCAAATATTTTTCCCAAAGTATTACGGAATCAATGGAATAATTTTTTGTAACCGAATAGTCTTTGAGCCACTTTTTAAATGCAAGCCAACCGGCCACTTCTTCCCCACCCCACCTGCTTTTCTTCCGCATGGAGACGACCGAAAGAATCATAACAAAATCGCATATAATGAGTATCGGAATTATTTGTGGAATTAATAAAAATCCCCCAAACTGAAAATAAAGGTAGGTTAAAATGCCCCAACCTACAAGTTCTCCAATACCTTTCTTTTGCATATCCAAACTTTGTTGTTCATAAAATCCCAATTTCTTTAAATCTGTTTTTGCGTCGTCCTTCCATTTCATCCAAAAACTCTGAGTTTTGCTGGGACGAGTTTTTCCAAAATGTTTAATTTCATCAAAATTCAAACGAGTCTGACCCTCATTAAACAAAAACTCCAATAAATCCAGTTCCATTGGGGAAACCAAATCTATGTAGGGTTCTTTCTTGAGAATCAAAAAATATACGTCTTTGTTTCCCCAAAAAGATTTTTTTCCTTCTTTTGTAAAATCAATTGCCAAAATTTTCCTCCTCGTTAACTCCAATATTGTTGCTACGATAGATTTTCCGGTAGCCATACCGGAAAGCATTGTTTCTACATAAACAGGCGCTAAATCGCTTGGGGGTTCATGGAGAGTTCCCGCAAGGTTAGCTTCGGGCAAAGGATTATCCCTGCCTATTTTGTACCAACGGAAAACCCAAACTACAGTTCGCCAAATTAACAGAAAGCCAATTAGTCCAATTAGACCACTTTGCCCAATTTGACTAATTCGCGTCTTGCTTTGAAATCCTTTTTCCTCCGCAAGAATATTCTTTAAATCACTATCGCCTTTATCTGCATTAACAAATGTCGGGTTTGTTGGAAACAGAATTCTGACTTCAAAAAATTTGTTTGCCGGTAGACTTTCTGCGCTAAAATCAACCTCTGTGTTACTTACAATATTTACTTTTCCATTCAATGGCCCATGCCCAAATGCCCATACTTGGTCGTTAGGAACAGGGTAAGCCAGGTGAACTTTTGCAGAAATCGTTCCTGTACCCTTTGTCCAAGCATCTCCGATAAGTTGCCAATAAAATTCAGAAATATCCGAGTGATTTACGACGGCGTTTTGAATTGTATATTTAAGCGTGAATGTTTTATTTTGATTGACCGCCGTGTAATACCATTTGACATAAATTTTATCCGGACTCGGGCTCACCTCAAATCTGTCCGCTCCCAGTATCTTAATATCCAGTATCGAGTATCCTTTTGTCGGAATCGATTCATCCGCCCAACTAAAGCTTCCGTCAAAATTGTAGACTCTTGTTTCGGTTACATCAGCCGACCCGTCTTTATTTATCTTTATATCAAAATTGGCAGATTTAATTGAATAGTCTTTGGCGAAAACTTTTTGAGGGGTGATTATAACAATTATAAAAACTATAAAAATTATTTTTATTATTTTCTTCACATCAAAATTATATCTCAAATCCCCCAAATTACCCTAATCACTCTAATGTTATATAATTCACTCATGAGAAAACAAAATACATCCTGGCAAAAAGTTGCCCCGTGGTACAACCGAATAACCGACCAGGGTCGGGGACATTATTATCATCAGCACGTCGTAATCCCCGGTGTTCTCCGCCTCTTAGGCCTTTCCCCCAATATACAACATACGATATACAACATACTTGATCTTGGGTGTGGAAATGGAGTTTTGGCTCACGCACTTCCCAAAAGCGTTAAATATACAGGTATCGATATTGCCGAAGATTTGATCAAAACAGCCAAAAAAGAGGATAAAAATTATAATCATAAGTACTTCGTCGACGACATCACCAAAACACTTAATATCCCCGAAAGCTACACCCATGCCACCATTATTCTTACCTTACAAAACATAAGTGACCCCATCGCCGTCCTTCAGAATGTTTCCAAATTATTAATTCTTAATTCTAAATTATTAATTATTCTGAATCATCCCGCCTTTCGTATTCCCCGCCAATCATCTTGGGGAATTGACGAACAAAGAAAGATTCAGTATAGAAGAATCGATAAATATATGTCTCCAATGGAAATACCAATCCGTATGAATCCGTCCGATCCAAATTCCCAAAACACCCTAAGTTACCACTTTCCCTTAAGCGATTATTCCAAAATGCTAAAGAACGCAGGTTTTGTAATTGAGTTAATTGAAGAGTGGACAAGCGATAAAGAATCTGAAGGGCGCGCTCGAAGAATGGAAAATAGAAGTAGAGCCGAAATCCCCCTCTTCATGGCAATTCTGGCTACTAAGAAGTAGTCCGATTTACGATTTACCATTCTCTATTAGTTTTGTCTGTGCGAGCTTAGAGATTGTAATAATCCTAGGGTCATTATGGTCGGCCAAAAATTCAATTGGTTCGTCGTGATCTTCCACCCATGCTTCCAGTGCCTTGGGCGAAACTTCAAAAAGAACATCCACAATGGCGCTACAAGCCTCCGTCATTTGTGCCCCACCATCCTGATTAATCTTGAGATCATCTAAATAAGATGGAAGAAGTATTTGATTCACAGTTCTTTTTTGAGTTTCGTCTTCCCCGCCTGGAGTTTTCTTAAACCCAACTCTCGCAACACGGTCGTCTTTTTCGTAATATATATGCCAATGAAAATAAAGCGCCCTCATTGCTTCCGAAATAGGATCTTGTCTAACTGTTTCTGTCCCCATAGCAAATATTATATCGTCATTTTAAACAAGCGTTTGTGAGAAAACCACGAGAGAGTTTGTGAATTCATTTAAGAAGCAAAAGCAGCCCTCGCTTGACGAAGGAGCAATCTTTTGCATGATATGAGCAAACTCACGAGTGGATGACGAACAAAGAGCGCGCACTTTCTTCACAGCATTTCTTTGTGCGAGCAAAGAAGTGCTGAAAAATTGATATCAGTAAACTTCATCATGGGTACCAAATTTGGCACAAAAAAGAATGTCGTTTTCAATATTAAACATGATTCTATAGCTTTTAGAAACTGAGATCGACCAATTCTCTTTACCTGATAACTTATGAAGTCTCAATGAAAGGTGATTAATGTCTTTCGAAAGAAATTTCAAAGTTTTGACAACCTTCGACCAAAGCTTCGGGTCTTTCTTTATGTTTTTCTTCAGTTCCTTCTGAAAGTTTTCAGAAAGCACAATCCTATACATTTGAAGCTATTATCTAATAGATTCCATGTACTTTTCAATATCGTTTGCGTTCTTTAGAACAACAGCCTTTCCGTTCTTAAGATCTTCTTTTGCTTCAGCGGCCCATCGATCGTATTTGTTCACGTTAAGAACATGTCTTATAGAATCACGGACCAGGTCGCTGAAAGATGCATAAAAACCCTGTTTAATGAGCTTCTCCGCATCCGTCTTTAATTTCTCAGGGATTGATATGTTTATTGTAGTCATACAACAATCATACAATATTAATACACAATGTCAATACGCTCTTTTTAATAAATTAGCTTCTAGATATATTATTTCTCACGAAGTCTGCCATCGCATGAACATCTTCTCTCGAAAATGGTGAGTGCATTCTATAATATCTGTGATTATAATTAAAACCACCGTGATCCACGCCGTCATAAGGTCTTACAACAGCAATAGAAAAGTCATCAGCAATCTCAATTTGGCCGATAATTGCAGCCAAATTTTGTAAACCGTTTTTTTTCAAAACATCAACCCCATCCCCTTTTAATAGGTCTATGACAAATTGCAAATTACCTCTCATATTATCGGCTCTTACTAAATATTCAAAAATCTCACCCTGGAGTTGGTCGTCGGGTTTTAAAATATAAAAACCTTTGACCAACAAATCAAAATCCTCAGGCAGATTTTTCAAAACCGCTAGTTGTTTCTTTCTCCTTTCCTGGTCCACACCATCCCTTCCCTCCATTTTTTCCAGTGTGTTCCACATCCCTTCAGCCAAAGAAGTTCCTTCCCCAAACTCACCTGTTTTAAGATCCGTTTTCTCTGTCATTTCAAAATAAGGATACCATATTCCATTCAAGCGTTTGTAAGGTTTTTGACCATAAGGCATACAGCATAAAGCATATAACGATTAGTGAAGAGATAAAGAAGTGCTGGAAAGATGTTCTTGAAGAAAAATTGTTTACCCCACAAACGTCAGGGCAATACCCTTTTTGTCCGCCCTACCCGTTCTTCCGATTCTGTGGATATATGCCTCGTAAGATTCGGGTAAATCGTAGTTAATTACGTGGCTTACGTTGGGAATATCCAGGCCGCGGGAAGCCACATCGGTTGCGATTAAAATTTGAATGTTGTTTTGTTTAAAAGATGCCAGCGACCTAATTCTTTGGCTTTGATTCTTGTTTCCATGAATAGCATCGGACCTAAATCCACGTTTGACCAGATCGTCCGACAGCCGTTGTACTCCATGCTTAGTCCTGCCAAAAATCAGCACTTTTTCGAATTCTTTTTGAATAAGAAGTTGGTGTAGCTGTTCAATCTTTTTGGCGGGGTCGCCTACTCTTATCGTCTTTTGTTCGACATTTGCCGCCGTATCTCCGGTTTTAACAGAAACTGTTACGGGATTATGGACAAAACTTTGCAATATTCCGCGCACTGCCTCGTCAATTGTCGCGGAAAAGAAAAGAGACAAACGTTTGGTGGGAAGAAGAGAAATCATGTATTTAATATCGTGAATGAATCCAATGTCCACCATGTGATCCGCCTCGTCTAAAACTACCGCGGAAAAACGGGATAAATCTAAGTACCTATTTTTGATCAAATCTGTAACCCTGCCTGGTGTACCTATCACAAAATTCGGGTTGCGTCTTAAACTGTCGATTTGCCTGCCCATGCTGGCACCACCAATTAAAAGCGCTGCATAGATTCCAAGTCCGTCGGCAAAAACAAAAAGCTCATCTTTAATTTGCGATGCAAGCTCACGTGTTGGGGCCATTATAAGGACCTTAAAATTTCTATCGGCCAACATTTTATTAACCAATGGAATCAAAAAAGCGGCAGTTTTACCCGTTCCGGTATTGGCAATTCCTATCAAATCCCGTCCTTCCAAAATTGCCGGTATGGCCTTATCCTGGACAGGGGTGGGAACTTTGTAGCCGTGCTTTAGAATATTTGCTTTCAAACGTTCATCAATATTAAAGTCGACAAACGCATGAGTCGGAATATATTCTTCCTGTAATTCTGGTGACACATTTTGAGGTAAATTGTTGATGACTTGGGAAGGGTCAAAAGTTTTTACTCTCCTGACTCCACGGGAAGACACGCCTCCACGGCTGGTCAAATTTCCACGAAGAAATCCCCTTTGCGGACCTCTGTGGCTTGGTTTGAATCTATTGTTATACATGGGTAAAGGGAACAGAACTGCTTAAAGAAAAATTACATTTGGGCCTAGTGAAGAAAAAGATACAAATAATATATAAATACTTGGGGTACCTATTTTCTTAAAAACTAAACTTTAAATATTAACTAAATTTAAGCAGATCTATTACCTCTGACCTGCTAACAATGTGAAGTGTATCACACCGATTTGATAATGTCAAGTACTACAGGATATCACCTCGAATCAAGCCAATGCCTTGATAATTGCTTCCCTTATATTTTTGCCTCCAAACCAGCCTTTTAGGTAAACCGTTGCGTGCTTATTCCTGTTCCAGTCATGAAGGTAATACTTATCTATCCTGCCGCCTCTCTCAAGGAGAATCTCAACTAACCGTGTAAACGAAAGTGAATTGTTGATTCCTTATTATACCATATTTTTGACTATCAATATTTCCTAACTTCATATTTCTTTTACATAAACGTGATTTGTTTGCTACCATAAGTTCTGTTAGTAAGTCTTTTTCGGGTTATCACCGAAATCGCAATCATGAATCCAATATAGAAAGCCCCTTCTATGCAGGCCTTCCCCAAATGCAGGGGGGCAATGATAGTTACCATCGAGCCGCTTACAATTGTGCCAAGCGCAAGTAAATATGTATTACGGAGTTTAATTTTAGTAGGGAATATGGCAACATAGGAAGAGTAAATGATGCTAATAGTGGCCAATACTATATGTGTTATCAAAATCATATCTCAATCATATCACTTGAGTATCTCCCTAAGCGAATAGTTATTCAACCATTCCGGTAACGGTTTAGCTTTACATACCGGTGATTTTGGCATAATCAGGCAGAAACTACATTTAGAGCCTAACTGGGAGCAAACAAGGTGCATTTCGACTTCGTTTAAAGACCGAAGGCCCTGAGCGACTGACCCATTCGATTATACTCAGGGTCATCCTGAGCATGCCGAAGGATGGAAGGAGTCGAAGGGCTGAACTGCTGGAATTGAAATTATGAGTGCAGTCGAATAACAATGTTAGAACATTTTATTCCATTGTGTCTTGCTCCGGAGCTTGGATTCGGACCAAGAGTTTTCTGCTCCAAAGGCAGACGTCCTTACCGTTAGACGACTCCGGAATATTTTAAGGCCCAATGTACCTAGCCAGTATTATATCTCATTTCCCCAATCATCCAAAACTCCCTAAATTTCAAGTCTCAGCTTGAGGAATGCCAGCCTATGAAGTAAAATACAGATGTTGTGGCCAACTGGAGTGTATATATTGTTGAGTGTAAAGATGGCTCCCTCTACACCGGAATTTCAAATGATGTAGAAAGGAGAGTTTGGAAACACAACAACAAGTGTGGCGCAGTATCAGTTCGAGGCAAATTACCTGCAAAACTGGTTTTTCAAGAGTTTGTCGGATCAAAATCCAAGGCTGCAAAGAGAGAGATTGAAATAAAAGGCTGGAGAAGAGAAAAAAAGTTAAATTTAATTAACAGTTCGCTAGAAGGATAAGTCCCTTATATAATGCTTGCCCTGAATGACAAGCTCTTTTCGAAGGGCTTGCCCTGAATGACAAGCTCTTTTCGAAGGGCTTGCCCTGAATGACAAGCTCTTTTCGAAGGGCTTGCCCTGAGCGAACTTCGTTCGCGAAGGGCCCTTAGCTCAATGGTAGAGCAATTCCCTTTTAAGGAAGCGGTTCTGGGTTCGAGTCCCAGAGGGCTCACAACGTAAAATCGATCTTTAAAGATCGATCACGTTGCAAGCTAGAAAAATGTATTTTGTTTATCTTTTAGAAAGCAAACAGGATAAAAGTTGGTATATTGGGTATACGCCCGATAATCCGGTAAATCGGCTTGCAAAGCATAATGCGTTTACAGCTTATTACACAAAACGTAAAGCGCCTTGGAAAATCATATATTTTGAAGCTTATTTAGCAAGAAAAGATGCCACTGGAAGAGAAAAATTTCTCAAAAGTGGATCGGGTCATAGATTTTTAAAAAAACAATTAAAAATTATCTAGGGCTTGCCATGTGACGAGCAAAGCGAGTTTTACATGGCCCCATCATCTAACCCGGTTAGGATACAGGGTTTTCATCCCTGGTATTTGGGTTCAAATCCCAATGGGGTCACATAGCTGAAGTTTCGATTCTGAAAAGTCCAGATTTACCTTACCCAATGCTTTACCACATTTAGCTTATATCCCATTTTAAACACTTCTATCACAAAAAACATCAGGATCGATAAACCGATCGCTACTATCCAGTACATTGAATCTAGCTCGCTCAGTCCAAAGAATTGTCGTAAAGATGGTGTCATAAACGGCACTACTTGGAGACCAAGTCCCGCGATAACTGCCACCACTAGCCACTTGTTTTCAAATAAATGGTTTTTCCAGAACGGAGTCATAAGAGACCTAACAGAAAAAACGTAAGCTAAGGAGTTGAGGCCAAGGGTAATAAAGGCAACTGAGCGAGCTGTAACAATGTCATTTGTCATTTTGTAGACGATAACGAATGAGGAAAGTGCAATTAGTCCTGCTGTTAAACTCACAAGACTAATGAGGACAATCATCCACCTGTTTACCAATTTTTCTTGTGGAGGGCGAGGCCCTTCTTTCATAATATTGGCTCTTTGGGGGTCTATGGTTAAGGCAAGGTCGGGAAAACCATCTGATATTAAGTTTATCCATAGTATTTGGGCGGCGGTTATAGGTAAAGGCAGTCCCATGACAATACCTCCAACTACCACAATAATTTCAGCAAATGCATCACTCATAAGGTAGAGAATGATTTTTCGGATGTTTTCAAACATTGCTCGACCTTGTTCTATGGCTCCAACAATGGTTGCAAAATTAGAGTCAAGTAGAACAAGATCTGCTGACTCTTTGGCAACGTCTGTTGCCTCATTAACAACAATACCTATATCTGCTTTGTGTAGGGCTGGCGCATCGTTAACTCCGTCACCCATCATGGCAACGATTTCACCGTTTCTTTTTAAGGCCTCAACAATCATTAATTTTTGATCAGGCGTAGTCCTGGCAAAGAGCTTAATAGATTTTACTTTCTGAGCCAATTCTTCAACAGTTAGTTTTTCAAGTTCGCTTCCAAGTAGAAGTTCATCTTTTTTAACCCCCATACCGAGCTCTGTAAGAACAAATTCAGCCGTTGTTGAATAATCTCCGGTTATTACGATTGTTCTGATACCCGCTTCGTAAGCCAGTTTTAGTGATTCTTCGACCCCAGATCGAACAGGGTCTGAAAAGGCCAATATCCCTACCCAAGTAAGTCCTTCTTTAGCGTCGTCAGTTTTCAGGCTGTTTTTTCCTAATGGTACTTCTTTTTTTGCGAATCCTATCAATCTTTTTCCTTGTTTGGTCAGGTCATTGATGTTTTGGATAACTGCCTTTTTTTCTGCTTCCGAAAGAGTAGTCCATCCAAGCAACTGTTCCGGGGCACCGTTAACAAAAAGAATATTATTCTTCTCCGACCACTCATGAAGACTCATGAAAAATCGTTCTTTTGAAGAGAAGGGGATACTGTCCAGACGTGAATGCTCGGAAACAAAGTCGCTAATAATAGTCCTGCCCCATTCAAAAGCTGAAATGACAATTGGATCATCCAAGTCATTGGCCAAAAGTACCTGCTCTGCAAGTTGTCTTTTGTCACCCAGATAATCAACAACTTCCATCTTGCCTTGTGTTAATGTGCCGGTTTTATCCACGCAAATTACAGTCACTCCACCCAAGGTCTCAGCCGCTGATAATTTCCTTACTAGACCACGGTGTTTTACTATCTTTTGCATCCCAATAGCTAGTACTACCGTAAGAGAAACTAAAAGACCTTCAGGAATACTTGATACTGCTAAAGCTACGGAGGTGATGAATATCTCTACTAAACTGAACTTGTATAAAAGGCCGAGAACAAAGACCGCGACCGTTAATACGCAAATTATTGATACCAGTTGCTTACTAAACCCCTTAAGTTGTCTTTGAAGCGGAGTATCTTCCTCTTCTTCTTGTATTTGCAGTGCAATTGTTCCCATTTTGGATGTCGCCCCTATTGCTTCAACCAAAAAGGTTGCCTGTCCTGAAGAAACCACCGTACCCATAAATACGCTGTCGTCTTTATTTTTATTAACGGGCAGACTTTCCCCGGTAAGCACGGCTTCGTCAATATATAGACGGTTGGCGAAAGTAAGTTTTCCGTCAGCAGAGATTTTGGTTCCTTGATCCAGTACCACGAGATCTCCGGGCACAATATCCGAGGTATTTATTGATATCCTCTGCCCATTTCTGATAACGGTTGCTTTACTCGTGACGTAATGCTTGAGTGCATAAAGGGCATTATTAGCTCTGCTTTCTTGAATGAACCCTAGGATAGTGTTAATAAATACAGCCAGAAAAATAATTAATGCATCAGAAAAATGGCCTATTATGGACGTAACTAGGGCAGCAACAAGAAGTACATACACAAAGGGATTTCTTAGTTGTTGAAGTATGAGGGAAAACTGGCTTGGTGGTGGTTTTTCAGGCAAAACATTAGCTCCATATTGGAGTTGTCTCCTTTTTACTTCTTCGTTAGACAGTCCGGGTTCATTTGGAAACATAGGAATCTTTGGTTTTTTACAATTTCAACTACGGTTTTACGACAACCGAAGCCGATACAATTAAAAAGATTCCAATAGAGTTTAAGGTGTAGGAAATTAAGATAAATTTAAAAGTATTCATTTTTGAGATACCAATTAAACTTACCCCTATTTCATCGGGTAGCGGGGAGGCAATGATAATGCTGCCTATCACAGGCAACATCCAGTTAAAGTATTTTGAGTGAAACAGTTTTTTGAGATGCTTTTTCCTATCCATGTGGTTATAGATATCCTCAATCTCATAAGCCAAATTGTCTTTAATCAGACGAAAAATTAACATGTCACCCACAACTGCGCCGAACCCTGCAATCAACCCTATTTCAATAGGAGAAAGAGTTTCGGCAAGAACCAACAGCACCAAAGCGCTTGTTGCTACCGTAAAAGTTGAAACAAAGAGTATGCCTGCGATAAAAGCTCCAATATACCCAAAACTACCTAGATGTAGTAGAAATGAATTAAACGACTCATTCCTAGAGAGAAGAATGGCTACGACAATACCAATGAAGACCGCTGTTAAGTTCTTATATTTCCAGTGAGTTTTATGATTTGTAACCATCATAAATTAAGTATACGGGAAAATGATCCAAAAGACCTCATTTTAGCCTTGAAGCGATTTAAGCGTTTTTGCGCGCAGCGAACGTGGCTTTTCTTAGAAGTTCCCTTTTTTCTTGCTCATCTTTTATAGCCAACCTCTTTCTTTTTTCTTCTTTAAGTACCAAGTCTACCTTTTTCTGACATTCAGGGTCGGAACAAGCTGTAATTGTATAAGTTACAAGCGAAGTCTCCACCTTCTCTTCATAAGACTCCACAACAACTCTGGGCTTTCCGCATCTGGTGCAAACACTTCCTGTAAGATTATTCAACGTCGTCATTTAGTTATATCCTCCACCTCGTCCGTCACGGCTTCCGTGCCCTCCACCGCTTTTTCCACCTCGGGAGTACCCACCGCGTCTGTCGCCTCCCCCTCTTGGTTCAAATTCTCTTTTTTCCTGAGGCCTGGCCTCGGCTACAACCAATTTTCTGCCTCCAAAATCGGTATCGTTGAGTATCTGAATAGCCTTGGAGGCTTCCTCCTCCGTCTCCATTTCAACAAAACCAAAACCCTTGGATTTGCCGGTAAACTTATCTATTATGATTGTGGCAGAAATTACAACCCCAGCCTGGGAAAAAAGGGTCGCCAACTCCTCTTGGGTGATAGTAAAAGGAATACCTGCTACAAATAGTTTCTTCATTAATTGGTGACTGAGGCCCATTATACCATGTTTTTGGGATTAATGCTGCCAAATTCACGGCCAAAAATGTATAATGAGCACATGATAAAAATGAACTCCAAGGAGTTAAGAAAAAACAAACCGGTTGGAGACCAGGAAAAAATCATTAAAAGGAATCCAATTTATCTCGTTTTGGATAATGTAATTGACACCTACAATATCGGTTCCATGTTTCGTTTGGCCGACGCAATTGCCGCCGAAAAAATATATATTTGTGGCGACACCGAATATCCTCCAAATTCAAGGATTCACAAGGCCGCGGTCGGAACAGAAGAATGGGTGCCATGGGAACACAATACTTCAACCATTCGAATGATAGAAGTGTTAAAAAAGAAAGGAGTACAAATAGTTTGTGTTGAACAGTCTCCACTAAGTACTCCGTACTCTGTACTAAGTACTAAATTGCAATTTCCAACTGCAATTATAGTTGGTAACGAAACTACCGGTATTTCAAAAGAAGTTTTAGATCTCGCCGACATTATTGTTGAACTCCCCATGTTTGGAGTCAACATCTCCCTCAACGTTTGGGGAAGCGCGGCGGTTGTCGCCTACAAAGTTGTGGAGTCTCTCATAAATAATCCGTACCAAAAGAAAAAAGTCTAATCACCCCTGAAGTAGTAGTTTATTATAATTGTCTGGGCGGGTTCTGGGGCATACACTGGGGCTCCCCCCTCGGGCCTACTCTACATTTTGAACTTTTATTGCAACATGGTCCAACTACACACGATTCATAATCTATGACACATCGGGAACCTCCACCCCCACCGCCACCGGGAGGAGGTGTGGGAGTTGATCCCCCGGTTTTAGCACAAGTTCCACAAGTAGCATTACTGCATTTATATCCTGTTCCGCAACTATTGTACTGATCACATTCACATTCCCTAGCCTTTTCATTTATATTAAAGGAATAGTTACTAACCACAAACAGTGCTACAAAGATCAAAGTGATTACCAAGAGCAATATTGTAGATAAACTGAGGAGGTGTGTAAGACTTAATTTTTGAAAGTTGTTTGATTTTTTAACGACCACTATTTAATCTAATATACACAATCCCGCATGTCAATACCTCCCACCCACTAAAAAACCGCCTCTCGGCGGTCCTGAGCGATGGTGAGCGAAGTCGAACCAGAGTCGAAGGATTACCTTGTTACTGAAATTACAGGAGTTGATCCTCCTACAGCTTCCGCGCTGGAGGCTCCAACAGTAACTCTTCCGCTAGCATCAACCGATACTTGATAGCCTGTGTCATAGGCTGCGGTACAATCGCTAACTGCTGCCGTATTCAAAGTTGGATCTGTCGGGAGCTGGGCAATATAAGTTGGAGAGATGTCCGTGCATATATCTGCAGCTGTCAAACCAATATTTTCCGCCGGATCTCCTTTTGCAGGCATATTGGCCGGAAGTTTGCCTTTATTATCAGCCGCAAACTGGTGAATAGCATTAAGAAGCGAATTTACATCACTTCTCCTGGCTGTATTATTCGCCTGGGCAAACTGACGTGCCGGATTAATGGCAATCAAAACTATCGCAAGAAGAATTCCTAAAATACCAATAACTACCAAAAGTTCGATAAGTGTAAATCCCTTTGAAGATTTCTTAATATTGAGCATTAGTTAACACTAAAACAGTTGGATTGACGTGTCAAGTGGCAATTTTAAGTTCATATTTATCCGACCCTCACTTTCTCATCACTATCACTATTACCAAAATAGTTAAAAGTGCCACAAACCCAACTATCAAATATGGAAGGAGTTTGTTTTTTGGCTCCTTGATGACCGAAGTAGATAATTCATGGCTCTCAGGAACCGCCTTCTCCCCCACCATATTAGATAGTTTGGCTTTTTCCCGCGTATCGATAATATGTTTGGCAAATTTTTCTGTTAACTCACGCGACGCTCCAAACTCGGGATAAATATTGGCAGGCACCACTGCCGTCAAACCAAAACCCTTTTGGATAAAAGCATCTACTATCACATCGACCAATTCCTGATTAGTAGCCACCACTCTATAGACTGTCTGAGTTTTGTAAGTTTTAGACAGAACCAAGTTAAAAGGGACCGCGTCAACAAACGCCTGTGAATTTGCCTGAACCCTTGCAATGTCTGTCGGATCTTTAATCGGAAAGTCCTTACTAAAGCAAACCGCCTCGGAGATCACAAAAAAAAGTTGAGACGGCTGAAGCTTGTTATCTTGAATGAATGCCGTTACCAGATTAAAAAGAGCGTCTTTATTTTTGACGTCCAAATCCGGCAAAATATTAACAGGAAAATTTAAATTTATAATCGTTCCTCCGTTATATAAATAGAATCTATCTCTTTCCAAAAATATAATTGTTTCGCCGCTGGCATCTGTCATATTAATTTATCTCCTTCCAATAGGTTGGTATCCCTAAGACATTATTGCTGTAAGTTACGATAACTTCAACCTTTTTGACAAAACTGCCGTTTGTAGCAATAGAATCGATTGTTTTTATACTCCCACCTGTCACCGTCACGACTGTCGTTCCTCCATTAAGATCTGTTATCGTTTCGCCGGTATAGTTATCATTGTCACGTAATATGCCAAGCATGGCGACTTCAATTCCGCTATCCGCCATCTCTTTTGCTATAATACCCTCGCTCTGTGTTGTCGCGGCCTCAGAGTTCGCAGCGACGGCAAATGTTGCCGCCGTTGCAACAGTGATTCCCACAAGGACAAAGAAAAGCAGCATTAAAAGAGCCTGTCCTCCCTCGTAAATTTTCGGTTTGCTGTTTATCTTTATCATTTGCTTATTTGCTTATTTGCTTATTCTTAGTTAGTATCTTAACCCTAAAGTTGTACTTACAGTTTGGGTTCTTGGTCCGCCGATTGTTGTTATTAACGACTCCAAGGTAAATAATATTTGGATCGTTTGTCCGATTTTAGTAAAAGTAATATTATCGATTTTAGTATCCAAACTGTTTAACTTCACCGAATTTAGTAATAAGTCACCTCCCAAAAGTTCGTATACTTTGGCCCCTGAATCTAGACTCAATTTGGAACTGGATATAATAGTGGCTGAACCTGAATTATAAATATTGTAATTAAGATTCCCTAAAATCGACCTTGTATCTTGGTTCAAGGTACTCACTGCTTCGCTTTGAAGTTTAAAATTCAATGTCGTGGTAAAAACGTCCAAAAGAACTAGGAGAAAAATGGTTAAAAGCGCCATATATATCAAAAGTTCCACAACAGTAAAACCGTTGTGAATTTTTATCGCGAAGCGTGACGATTTATAATTTTTAATTTTTAATTTTAGTTTCATGGGCTGTAGTTTACCGAAACCGTAGTTGATGCCGCTGTCCCCACCCCGCTTCCCCCGCTAAAAGTTACTTTATATCTAAAACATTGACCCGGGTTTAAGGTCATTGGAATAGGACCCCCGGCAATTGTGTAATTTCCTGAGTAATTGTAAGTTGAACAATCGGTTGAAACTGCGATTTGATACGTAGCTGTTATATCGGATGGTGTTAGACTTGTAATATCTATTCTGTTAAAAACCACAGAGTGACCGGCGTCGAGTGGAGAGGACTCGACAATTAACCCTCCGCCGGATCCGCCCCCTCCTGGGCCCCCTTCAATAATTTTCAACTCCGTCGACGAATCCCCGGTAACTATATAAGAATAAGCTCGTTGGGAAGTTGCAAAAACTGTAGAAACACCATTTACTCCCGTATCTATTTGCATACCTCCACATCTTGGGAGAGGGTTTATGGTCTCGTCCGTTATATCAATCACTTGGTATTCCTCTCCATTGGTTCCAACAATTACCAGTCTGGGAATGTTAACTTTTATTATCCCTTTTGGATCCATTCCATTGGTATCGTATGAATTTATGACGGTGCCGTACCCCGCTGATGTTTCATCGGTGTTCACTATAAAAAGTTCAGCTTTAGTGGAAGAAGAATGCGCGGCTACATAGGCCCGAGTTCCCTCTTCATTAATATAGACGGAGGCTCCGGCGGCAGCATCAAGTGCAACCTTTTTTTTGACTTGAAGATCAGAAGTATTGCTAATATCAATAATCGTGAGTTGCTCAGACAAAGAACTTGTAGTTACGTAAGCCCTTTGTCCCCAAATGACTATTCTGCTTGCTGTACCGTCCAAATTTAATCCGTCAGAATCAATAATGGGTCGCGATCCGGATTTTGAAGTTAAATCAAAATCATAAAGTTTTGTGCCTCCAACCATATAGCCCACATTTCCGCTTACTGCGATGGAAGCGGCGTTCCCGTTACCCGGAGCATTAAAATATCCCGCCTCGGTATATTTGCCATTAATATCTGTCTGTGTAAGATCAACTATCTCGATTTCTTTTGAGTTGGTGTCTGTTGCTAGATAAGCATAATTTTGTTCGGTAAACACATCATTTGTTTTAAATCCGTCGAATGTACCCACCATACTCGCGGACGGAGTTGCCGGAGCAGGCGGATCGGTTATAGACACATTTGCGTATGATATACCTGAGGCGTTGTCTCCGGTACCGGCCGCAATCTGGCCCTGAATTGCAGAGATTGCGTTTGCTACACCATTTTTTGGCAGGTCAAGTGAAGCCAGATTCAGGGTTGGCGCGCACCAGTCTCCGCTCCCTTGGTTAATAAGCGTTCCGGCAGAAACGAGTGAGGATGAAATATTTTTCCACCTTGCCAATATAAAAGTTGATGTCATTGTGCTTGGTAGGATACTATTCCAACCGACGCTAACCGTAATCTTTTTTTTGGATAGATCTACCGGAGCAACATCAGAAATAATTACACTTCTCGTAAAGTCCCCCATTATGCCGTCAACTTCTGCTCCCCAAACCCAACAAGGTAAAGAGGAACAGGATGACACCTTAGGATAATATGTTCCGTTTGTTGCGACATTGACCCAGTCCATATCCCTTAAACTTCGGACTGCTTCTTCCCCTTCTTTCAAAAGACCGGTGGCCTTGAGTCTTTGTTCCTGTTGGACTCTGCCACCGCTCGCCGATATAAACCCAAAAATAATCGCCGGAATTAACACCGAAGCTACTCCAAACGCCACAAGAAGTTCAACCAGAAGTTGTCCCTTTTGTGTTTTTACATTCTTCATTCTTAATTATTAATTATTAATTGCTTAATAAGTTGCGCCATATTTATTGATATTAACCACCGTCGTTTGATTTATTTGATCATTGAAGATAGAAAATGTGCCGGGGGTTGTCTCTCCGCTCCCCGCCAAAAAATTTAAATCCCCCCCAGGAAATGTGACGTCCGTAAAACTCAGCCCCGGGTCCAGACTTACGATAAAGTTTGACGGAGTCAGTGTATAGCTTGTTGAATCAAAATGAATCCCAAAATTGATATTTCCGGCCATAGCCTGGGTTTGCTGTGAACGAATATCATTAATAAGAACATCGTAAGCGGCGCTTTGCGCGGAAGAGGCAGGTAGACGGCCCAGATTTATTGTCGTAAGCGCAAGAAGAATCCCTAAAATACCGACCGAAAGCATAAGCTCAACTACCGTAAAACCCCTCTGTACTATGTACTTTGTACTATGTACTTTCTTCATGGAATTAGTGTGGAGACACCTGGCTAATAAGACCATAGATTGGGGCAATAATGGATATCATCATTCCTCCCACCATTACACCTATTACTACTAACATTATTGGCTCAAGAAGCGCTGTAAGGGTTTTAAGCGTGGTAGACACTTGATAATCAAAATATTCCGAAATATCAGCTAGTGACTTATCAAGACTTCCGGTTTTCTCTCCTGTCTCAACCAGTTTTATCATAATAGTTGGAATATACCCCTTTGCAGTTCTTAAACCGTCCGAAAACGTCTTTCCACCCAATATCATTTCCTTTGACTTATTTATTATCTTTTGAGTTTGAACCCTCACTACTACCTCGCTTGTAAGATCCAATGCCGCAACAATCGGAAGCCCGGAGTTTAACAGTAGGTATAGAGATCTGGAAAACCTGGTCAGGTCGATAAGTTTTACAAGGCCGCTAACCCCTGGCAGTGAATAAAAAATATTTAATATAAAACCCTTCTTTTTGGTATATAGAAAGATGAAAAATAGAATTATGCCGGCTAATACAAAAAGAAAAATTATCGTGTTTTTGAGCATAAAATCGGACACGGCTATCAATATTTTTGTAGGAAGTGGAAGAGGAACCCTTAAGTTTTTAAAGACCATGGCAATCTTAGGAATAACATAAACAAGTTGGACCAAAAGTACCAGCACAAAAACCCCAACAATAAAAACCGGATAAATCAAGGCGGACCTGACCTTATCGTTAAACTCGTTTTGTTTCTGCAGACTTGCTTTTAAATCCTTGAGAGTAATATCCAGGGTACCCGCCTCCTCAGATGCCTTAACAACGTTTACCGTGACTTTATCAAAGGCGTTTGTGAACTTAGCAAGAGTAAAATTTACTTGATGTCCCTGAGTTAGATCATCCCTTAAAGTTTCCAGAATCTTTTTGACCCCACTCTTACTGTCCTCCAAAAGATTGTTGACAGCATCAAGGATCGGAATCCCCGCGGAAAGCATAGTCGACAAATTACTGATTAACGCAATTTTGTCCCCAGATGATAATTTAACGTCTTTGTCCTGCATAATGTCATCCTGGAGCCACGTTCGACGTGGCGATAGGATCTTTTTCTATACTGACTCCACCTTTGTTACTCTAATCACTTCTTCCATTGTAGTCACACCCATTGCTACTTTTTCAAGTCCGTCATCAAGCATTGTTTTCATTCCCTCCGCAATTGCCGCTTGGGCAATAACATCAGAATCGGCTCTCCCCGAAATCAACTTTCTAATCTCCTTTGTAACTTCCAATACTTCAAACAGGCCGACCCTGCCGGTGTATCCTGTCTGTCTACAAATTTTACACCCTTTTCCTTTGTGAACGGTAACTTCCGGAGTATTTCCAAAATACCTTTTCACCAAATTTTGCGGAAAATGTTTTACTACTTCAGTCATCGCCATTTTTTCCTCAGACTTGCACGAAGAGCAAATCTGTCTGACAAGCCTTTGGGCAATGATTACATTCACAGTGGAAGCAACCAAAAACGGCTCGACTTTCATGTCGCTTAGACGCGGGATCGCGGTTGCCGCATCGTTAGTATGAAGTGTAGAAAGGACTAAATGTCCCGTCAGTGCCGCATTAACGGCAATTCCCGCCGTTTCCCCATCTCTTATTTCCCCTACAAATATTACATTTGGATCCTGTCTCAAAATTGATCTCAAACCGTTTGCAAAAGTTAAATTTGTTTTTGAATTTACCTGTACCTGATTGGAACCTGCAATTCTGTATTCCACTGGATCCTCGATTGTCATTATGTTTTTTTCGCGGGTGTTTAAAACCTTCAAAATCGCGTAAATCGAGGTCGTTTTACCGCTCCCTGTGGGTCCTGTTGAAAGAATCATTCCAAAACTCCTGTTGAATGCGTTTGTAACCTTTTGAAGATCGGGGGCGTTCATTCCCAGGTCAGTCAAAGTATATTCCCTGGAATGCCCCGAAAGAAGCCTTAAAACCGCTTTTTCACCCTGAGTTACAGGTAAAATCGAAACACGGATATCCAAATTTTCTTCTTCCAAACGCGCAGTCATTTTGCCATCCTGGGCGCTTAAGTGCTCATCTGTCCTCAGATTTGATAACACTTTAATTCTGGAAATAATCCGGTCGTGAACCTCCCTCGGAACCCGCAAAACGTCCTGCAAAACTCCATCGATCCTGAAGCGGATTAGCGATGTTTTTTCTTCAGGTTCAATGTGAACATCGCTTGCCCTGTCGTGATAAGACGCATTCACTAGCTCATCGACAACTTTTATAATGGGAAGGTCTCCTTTATATAAGGTTGCCTGTTTAACATACTCCTGCAAAAGTTCATCGATTGTTCGTTGAAGCGCTTTTTCGTAAAGTTGAACGGTGCCTTCAATTTCGCTTTCGTTGGCATAGTATGTTGTTACTTTCTGCCCGGTTTTACGGATAATCATCGATACTATTGCTTTATTGGTAGGGTCATTAAGCGCTACCTTTACCCCATTTGCATCCCTGGCAAAAGCAATCGCTTTTTGACGTCTGGCAACTTTGTCGGGAATAATGTGGGCCACATCTTCGGTAATCGATTCTTTAGAGAGTGCAACATAAGGAACGTTATAATAACCGGCAATTATTGCGCCAAGTTGGTCTTCGGATAAAACTCCGCTTTCTATAAAGGCGTCTACTAAATTTGGAGAACGAGTCCCTACCGCATAATCCTCGGCTTTTTTTATCGCGGCAGTGTCAAGCACACCACTCTTCTTCACTAAATCTATAATTTTTTGGTCGGGCAGAGCCATACTCTATTCTAGCATTAAGAAGTATATTCCTTATAGAGTCTCTCTGTGTTGTCTTCCATAATATAAGCCGTTATTGTTATATATTTTTCAATATTGCTTCCTTTAAGTTTTTCGGTCATTATGTCGTCAACCTGGAACACACCAGCGGGATTGGTCATGTGAATTCTAATTTCGATTGGCCGCTCTTTTCCTACCAAGATTTCTACTCGGGAAATCGCCAGGTCTGATTCAGAATATATATTAAACTCCCCGCGTGTGTAAGAAATTCTACTTCTACCCTTCCCCATATCAATGGCGTCTGCAATCCTGACAATTCCGGCCTCAACCGTGGAGGGCTTGCCATAAGCCCTGTGAGAAATGATTGCGTGGAGAGTCTCGGATATTACCACCATTTTTTCTTCAATTGGCAGAAACGATAGAATTTCTTTCAACATATCACGGGCTATGAACAAACTAAATCCCTCGTGACCCTCTCTGTGGATGGACATTCCCAGATCGTGCATTATGCATGCAAGAAAAATCGCAACTTCTGCATGCTCTATGGTTAGAGCAAAGTCGTGGACAATCGACATCTCAATACCTTTACTTTCCAAAATTCTTGCAATTTTAATTCCATTGTTGGCCACGATGCCAAAATGAGTCGGTCCGTGATCACTCATCCTTAACCTGTCTGTCGCCATCACATTTATGATCTTCCACAAAGCCTTGATCTCATCATTTTTATTGATTCGATTCAAAACTTCCTCCAGCATCTTATTTCCGTTGGTTGGAATCTGAATTCTGATGGCATCCAAAGAAGACTTAGTTATTTTTGTATGTGATTTGTCCATGAGTAAAAGTATAAAAAGTATTACAAGCACAACAAGTATAACATGTGAGCCTGTTTTCTGCCTGTAACACCTGTAATACTTTCATTACTTGTATTACTTTGAAGTTATTTTAGGGCAGCATCTACAGTCGATTTCATATCTGTCCAGCTGTATGCACCTGCATAACTGGTGGCGTTAATAAAAAATCCCGGGGTTCCACTTATCCCAATTGACTTGGCAATATCCGTCTCTTCAGTTAACCTGGAATCATACTTGCCGCTATCTAGACACTTTTTCATTTCAGCCGGGTCTGTCGCACTTTTAAGAAAATTTGCGACCTCTTCCGATTTGGTTTTATCATTCTTTACAGTTGTATTCATGAAATCATACCCAGCATTTGTATAGAGTAGATCGTGGACTTCCCAAAATTTGCCGACATCTTGGGCACAATAAAGTGCCTTTGATCCCATTTCTCCGTTTCCGTGTCCCGGAGTGTAAATCCAAACGTAAGAAGCTTTGCCGAAATCAACCAGCTTTCTCATTTCAGCAACCGGCGCAATATACTTACCTCCATCTTTAACCAACTTGAACTGGCCTCCCATTTGATTATTTAATGTTGAATTAAGCCCTGTCGCGACATGACAATACGGACAAGATGGATCCGCAACTTCTACAAACAACACTTTCCTGTCTTTACCACCGAACTTAACAAGATTTTTATCAAAAAGACCTTTAATTGTGTCCAAACTCACAACGGGTTGGTTGGGCTGACCTCCTGTGTTTGTTGTGGCTGTTGTGCCACCCTTTTCCAAATTGTTAACCTTTTGCCACAAGACTCCAACCATAAATGCAAGACCAATGCTAAGCACTACGAGAATTGGAGCTATCTTTTCAAAAACACTTGTCCGTGGAGCTTTCTCTTCATTTACTGACATCCGTACATTCTGCCCGAAGAATAAAAAAAAGTCAATGCCGAAAAGAAACTAGTTACTAATATCTAGCGACTAATTTCTAAGTATTTTAAGGCGTCCATTCCAGCCATACATCCAAACCCGGCAGCGGTTATTGCCTGCTTGTAACGAGCGTCATGAACATCCCCAGCAACGAAAATACCTTGAACATTTGTGGCAGATTCATAACCTGTCTCTTGTCTCTTGTCGCTTGTCGTTTTTTTAATGAATCCCCGTTCGTCAGTTTCAATTATTCCTTTAAAAACTTCACTACCGGGTTTGTGTCCAATTGCAATAAAAAGTCCATCCACCGGAAAATTTGAAGTTTCGCCTGTTTTATTATTTTTTAATTCTAAACTCTCAATTTTTAATTCTCCTTTTACCTCAGTGACTTCTGTGTTCCATACCACTTTTATCTTAGGATTTTCGAGTACCTCTCTTTGCATCGCGGCTGAGGCGCGGAATGAATCGCGTCTATGGATAATTGTTACTTCCGAAGCGTATTTTGTTAGTACGAGAGCCTCCTCCATTGCGCTATCTCCCCCACCCACCACTGCAACTTTTTTGTTTTTGAAAAACGGGGCGTCACAAGGGGCGCACGAGGACACTCCCCGTCCTATTAGTTTTTGAACTCCTGGAGCATCAAGCCACAAAGTTTCGGCTCCGGTTGCAATAATAATAGACCTTGCTGAATACTGTTGACTGTTTACTGTTATCTGAAAAGGTTGTTGGGAAATGTTTATAGCGGTGACATTCTGCCCCACAAATTCTGCGCCAAATCTTTCTGCCTGGGCGCGCATCTCTCCCATTAATTTTGGCCCCAATATTCCTTGCGGGAAACCCGGAAAGTTATCAACTTCCGTGGTTAGCATCAACTGTCCTCCCCAAATTTCTCCCCCAAGAATTAGGGTTGAGGCTGCACCGCGGGTCGTATAAATTGCAGCCGTTAAAGCGGCTGGACCGGATCCAATTATGGCCACATCCCAGGGACCTTTTAGATCGGCGGGTTTAGTTGAGAAAGTTTGTTGGTCCATTTTAATGAATGAAGTAAGACGTTTGAGATTTGAAGCTCGAAGACGAGTTTTGAAGTACGAAAACTGAAGCTGGAAAAACCACGCTCCAAAATTCAAACATCATACTCTCCCTTCATTCTTCAAACCTCTGACTTCCAACTTCATTAAACGGTTGCTGGGGGTACCACGGGTGGCATTCCACCTGTAGCATCTCCTGTTCCTTCAGTTGGGGCCGGTGTCGGCATGGCGGGAGCTTCTGGCTCTGGCATTGCTGGCTCAACCGGCATGACTGGTTCAACTGGAGCGGGAGTTCCCACTGGTTGATCTGTTCCGGGCATGACAGGCGCCTGAACGGGAGCGTTCGGGTCTGCGGCTGGAACTATCGGATTTGTTGCGTTTGGATCCATAATTAATCACCACCTTTCATCATTAACTCTTCAAAACCTTGTTTTCCTGCAAAGCCCGTATGACGTCCTATTTCTTTTCCGTCTTTAAATAAAACCGTTGTAGGAATCGACATTACTCCATATTTCGATGACGTCGCAGGATTGGCGTCAACATCCAATTTCATTATCAATACTTTATCTTTATAAGCTTCCGAAAGCTCTTCTAAAATTGGAGCCGCCATCAGGCATGGTCCGCACCAGGTTGCCCAAAAATCAACTAACACCGGAAGTTTATTTTTTATTACTTGTTCTTCAAAATTAACGTCTGTGATATTTGTCGTTGCCATAGCAAGTTTCAATATACTTTTCAGAATAAGTTGCGTCAATAGCCAACGGAGATTAAAATGCACACTAATGATCGAAAACCTACGTCCTCCATTTAACCGAGAACAAACAGTCGAGGCTTTTGAAAATATCGCTTGGAAAATGAAACCGTTTCTCCATACCTACGGAGTTATTATTTGAGATGATGTCAGTGGTAGACTTCCCACTCTCGTCATGGCAGATTTGGCTAGAAGAAAAAGACATCAACTTATGCTTCCACCGCCTTCTGTGTTTTTCATGAATGCCGGTTCAAACCTTACAAACTACGAGACAGCCGAAATTGTAAAACCGAAAATTGCGAGAATTATCAAGACAAACAAAGATCGATTCAATGACGGTTTATTAATTGTCACCGAATATGCATGCACCGGATACTCCATCGGGGCACTTGTTGGCGAATTTTTAGCTCAAAATATTAAACCAGATTTGTGCGTATTAGACACAGATGCAGACTTTTCAAAAATCAAAGAATTAAAAAGCATAAAAGTATTTAAAGGTTCTCCCAATCACGACGGAACCAGTTATGCTTTTTACAATTTTCCACGTTTAACCGGGGTTAGCAGTACTCCCGGGTCGGTCCATTCGGACAGATTGGAATTATTCGATGACGAAAAAATCAAAGTTGCTCAAGCCAGAAACGACATGAAGGCAATCGCTAATCACCTCTGGAAAATTATTGAATAAAACATCTGCCTTGGAACACACTTTTCTCTATCATACATCTCTTGACTATATTGATACATATCAATATAGTTATATTGTGACGCAGGTGTCAAAATATAAATTAAGAGTAGAGGTCGAACAAAGAATATACGAATTATTAAGTGATTCACTGGCAAAAATTAAGGATAAAGGTGAGATGAATAATTTTTTGGATGACTTTTTCTCCCCTACTGAAAAAACAGTAATGGCAAAGAGACTAGCTATCGCAGTTTTACTTTCAAAAGGAAACGATTACCAAGAAATCCGGCAGATATTAAGAGTAACGCCTGTAACAATATCCAAGATGAATTTACGAATGAAATATGGAAACGGGTCTGTTAAGAAAATCGCAGACAAAATTGCTATTTCGGACGACAATAAAGCACTTTTACAAGAACTCGCAAGTGTGTTTGATGTCCCGACCAAGGGTTTGCCAATAAGTGATTATCATTATAAAGTTCGGGAAAGATCTCAAAAAATAAATCGACTTAAAAAAGAAATTTAACTCTCACTATATTGATACATATCAACATAGTGAAAAAGTAAATTGTTAAATTTTAATCTTGTTTAATCTCAAGGAATTCAGCACTACAGATATTGAAGAAGCCGCCATCGCTCCGGCCGCAATCATTGGATTTAGAAGCCCCACTGCAGCAACAGGAATAAGAATAATGTTATAGCCAAATGCCCAAAACAGATTTTGTTTGATCACACCAAGAGTTGCACGACTCAAATTAAAGGCAGTCAAAACACTTCTTATATCTTTATTTAAAAGGGTCACCCCTGCCGATTCAATTGCCACATCGGTTCCCGTTCCCATGGCAATTCCGACGTCAGCTGCGGCCAATGCCGGCGCGTCGTTTACACCGTCTCCGACGAATGCAACGCTTACCACTTGACCCTTACTCCCTACTTTAAGTTCTCTCACCTTGTCCGCTTTATCATGAGGCATTACTTCACTCATTATGTTTTCAATATCAGCCTTACTTGCTATATCTTGCGCAACACTCTTTTTATCCCCAGTTATCATCCAAACATTAATGCCTTTTTCATCCAAACCTTTTGTCACTTCGCGGACCCCGTCTTTCATTTCGTCACCAACTTCAAAGGTCGCCAATGTTTTCCCTCCACTCGTAAGAGATATCGATCCCGATTTCGATCTTCCCAAAAAATATTTTTTACCTTCAATTGTCCCCTCAACCCCCATCCCTTCCAAAGTTTTAAAGTGTTCCACCTTCTTCACTTTTAGTTTTTCACTCTTCGCTTTTTCTACTATCGCCTTTGCAATCGGGTGCTCAGAATTTTGTTCCAAACTTGCGGCAATCACAAGAACTTCGCCCTCTGTGTACTTTGTACTCTGTACTTTGTACTCTCTTAAAAACATCTGTCCTTTTGTCAGAGTCCCCGTCTTGTCAAAGATTATCGAGCGAACGTTATTAAGTGTTTCAAGACTGCCGGCATCTTTGATTAAAATACCTTTATTGGCCCCCTTTCCCGTACCTACCATAATAGCCGTAGGGGTGGCCAAACCCATTGCGCAAGGGCAAGCAATGATTAACACCGTCACCATTCCGGTAAATGCGTTAACGGGAAATCCTAGGCTGTACCAGACGACAAAGGTTGCCACGGCAAGCATTAATACTATTGGAACAAAGTATGAAGAGACCGCATCTGCAAGCCTTTGGATTGGGGCCCTCGACCCTTGTGCTTCTCCCACCATTTTTACTATTTGGGAAAGCATAGTATCTTTGCCCACTTTTGAAGCTTTAAAGATGAATGTTCCCGATTTGTTTATAGTTGCTCCAATAACATTTGCCCCTACGGTTTTATCCACAGGAACGCTTTCTCCGGTAACCATCGATTCATCGATTGCACTTTCACCTTCCAGAATGATTCCGTCCACTGGAATTTTTTCTCCTGGCCGTACTCTGATTTTGTCTCCCAAAATCACATCCTCTATCGGTATATCAATTTCACGCCCGCTTCTGATAACCCTAGCAGATTTCGCAGCCAAACCTAAAAGTTTTTTAATGGCGTCGCTTGTGTGCGACTTGGCTTTTGCTTCCAAAAGTCTACCCAATAAAATAAGTGTTATTATCACGGTTGAAGTATCAAAATAAGTAGGTCCCCCGAAAATAACAGAATATATAGAGTAACCAAACGCAGCGGTTGTGCCGATTGCAATCAACGTATCCATACTTGCAGCCCGGTTTTTTAAGCCCGACCAGGTGGCCAGATAGAATTCCTTGCCTGCCCAGAATTGAACAGGAATGGCAAGGACAAGAAGAACCCAGTTAGGGAACATTACAAAGCTCCCCACCATTACGATGGCCGACAATGTCCCCGATACAACAACCTTCGTCTTTAATTTTTTAAGTTCCTCTTTTTTTATCTCATCTTTTTGCTCCTCGGCAGATTTACCTTCTGACCTATCAGTATCAGCAAACACTGCTTTATAACCGACGTCGTAAACCGCTTGAGCCAAATCTTGATCGTCAACGCCATCTTCAACATCTACTGTCGCTATTTCGCTAGCGTAATTTACCATCGCAGAATTAACGCCCGGAATTCTGGAAATTCCTCTTTCGATGAGTTTTGCGCAGGAAGCACAATGCATACCCACAATCGGAAAAGAAATTTTAAGAGTACTAATCATTAAAGTGTCTAAAATCTTTCGTGGTTCTACTTGTACTCTCAGCGATATTCAAAACAATTAACACAACCGCTCTTCTGGCCTGATTTGTCAAACCGAAAATTTCGTCCTTTGGCCAACCTTTGGTTAAATCATACACAAAATCGACAAAATCCAGGGCTTCTTGGTAAACATGTAGTTCTTCAAATTTAAATTTTGATTGATTTATCATAATCGATGAACGATGAACCACGGACGATGAACGATGAACTAATAACGATTAACTAATTAACTATAATTTTTCCATGAAACATTCCCATACCACAGTGTGTCTGGTAAACCCCGGCCTTCCCCGGTGCAAGATCGATTTCTACTTTTTGATTTAGTGGGAGATATTTTTTTATTTTGAAGTCCGGTATATAAATCTCCTCAAGACAGTTGTTAGGGTCTGTTCTTTTGAAAACAAGCCTTGTAGTTTTTCCCTTCGCTATTTTTATATTTTCCGGTTTATATCCCCCATCAACAAGGATGTCGACACTGTCTTCGACGGCAACAATCTCATCATTCTTTCCAAAGAAGAACCAATAAATTAGTCCCATCAATCCCAGTCCACTAATCATTATCAATATTTGGTCTAGTGTCATCCTGAATAATTATATCGTTATATTAAATCAAATTGGCAAAGTAATTTTTACAGTCGTTCCTTTACTGACCAGGCTGTCAATTGTAATATCGCCATGGTGGGCTTTAATTATCCCCTGGGATATTGCCAACCCCAACCCAGATCCCAATGTTTTTGCCGTTTTAGATCCCCTGTAAAAACGCTCAAAAATGTGTGCTAAATCACTTTTAGGAATTCCGACGCCACTATCCTTAATCTCAACGACAGCGTGATTCATAGACTTATGCAATGAGATATAAACAAGTTCATTTCTTGGCGTATATTTTATTGCGTTATCTAGAACATTTAATATCGCTCTTGTAATTTTTCCTTCGTCGCCAAAAACTGAAATATCCGGTTGAATGTTTGATTTGATTTTAATTTGTTTTTGAGATCCAAGTTTAACTGCAATTTCCCTTAATTCTTTCATCGTCTCGGACAAGTTGAACCTTTTATTGTTGACGGTACCTTTGTCGGCCTCTATCCATGCTAAATCTAAAATATTATGAAGTAATGCTGACATCCTGTTAATGTCGACCAACGACTCAGTCAGAGTTTTCTGATACTCGGTTTTTTGTCTGTCTTTTGATAATGTCAATTCAATGCCACCCTTTAGTGTCGCAAGAGGAGTTTTTAATTCGTGTGCTATGTCCCCAATAAAATGTTTTTCACGGATAAAAGACTGTTGAATTCTGTCAAGCAAATTATTAAAAGTAACTGTTAATTTTTCGATTTCGTCTTTGGAACCCGGGTTCGTCAACCTTTCATTTAAATTTTCAGAAGTAATATTATCCATTTTGTCGGCCGTCTCTGAAATTGGTTTTATTATCCTTCGAGCCAAAAACATTGCCCCTAAAATAGTAGGAAGTATAAGAACCATAAAAATAATCCCGAGAGTTGACAGAAGTAAATTTATTGAATTTTGTATTGCATGAATTGGATGCGCGATTAATAAAACTTCTGTCAACTTACCATCGTTTATTATTGGTTTTACCAAAAATCTCATGGGTGTGGTTCCTATGTTTTGATTGATAAATTTTTCAGATGTGCTTTTTTTTGCGCTTTCAAATAAATATTTATACGAAACAAACGGAGTATCGTAACTAATGGAACTTTGTTTTATACCTCCATTCTGGTCAAGTATGGTAATAACCATTCCCGGGATATTATTAAATTGCGTAGGGTTGCTGGAATGGACCAGAAGCTCTCGATCAACCTCCTGATAGAGAATGCCTGAAGTTACCAGAAAAAAAATTGAGAAAATGACCCCGGTTGCTATAAACAAAATAGAACTAAACCAAAGAATTATTTTGAAATTTATGCTTTTTGTATTCATATTATTCATATAATATAGCCAACACCATGAACGGTTTTTATTAATTTATTTTTGAAATCTCCATCTATTTTTTTTCTAAGTGTCACAACAAAAACGTCCACAATATTGCTCATCCCATTAAAATCATAATCCCAAACATGTTCAATTATCATTGTCCTTGTTACAACCTCTCCTTTGTGTCTCATTAGAAGTTCTAAAATAGAAAATTCTTTAGGGGTAAGACTGATATCTTTACCATCCCGAACAACCTTGTGTTTTAAAGGATCGAGTGTAAGTCCGTCAATTTGAAGAACAGGGGAACCTTCTTGATGGCTTCTCCTAATAAGAGCGTGTACTCGCGATCTAAATTCGATGAATGAAAATGGTTTGGTGATGTAGTCGTCTGCGCCGCTATCCAAGCCTTTAACCTTGTCTTCGATGGTAGATCTCGCGGTTAACATCAGAATTGGAGTTTTAATCCCCTTTTTTCTCAGAGCCTTGCATAACTCTATTCCGTCAATTTTTGGGAGCATCAAATCAAGAACGATTAGGTCATATTCTTCACTTTCCGCCAAATATTGACCCTCCTCGCCATCAAAAGCCGTGTCCACCGCAAAACCGTCCTCGGTAAACCCCTTCTTAATAATATTACTCAGTCTTCTTTCGTCCTCAATAACAAGTATCCTCATGGAGTTATTATACCCCACACCCACCGCCAGTTTTTGGCGGTTCCTCAACTAAGCCTTGTTCAGACAACCACAGTTTAATGTTTTTCGCTCCTGTCGCAGAAGAATAATCCTTGCTTAGCAACAACTTGGCGTCAATGTCCGAAAAATTCTTTCCTTCTTTGTTTTTAAAATAAAGCGCTAAATCAAAGTAGTTCCCCGGGAACCAAAAAGCATTAAAGTATTTACCTGCTTCGTACATTTCGCGCTCACTCGCTCCGTTTCCCGCCATAAATTGCAATACTCCCAAAAGCGCCATTCCGTGGTTGCAATCTGGGAATGCAGTTGAATTGTTGCAACAAGGTCTAAAAATATTTGACGACACTTTTTCTACCAACTGTTCCTGCTCAGAAGTTAATGGAATAAGGACAGACCTGGAATAATAGTTCATCGTGGAGCCCTTAGCGAGCGACCAACCTCCGGTCGAGGCAAAGTCACCCGCTCCTTTTATTCCGCCATATTTCATCATGTCTCCCTCATCTAAAATTTTAGATTTATTATTAAGCCCAACTGCCCAGAAAAAATTAAGTAAGAAATATGAGTTATCCCGGTCAATTTTGATTTTTTCGCCTGATCCTATTGTTAGTATTTTTTCCTGCTCCGGGGTCAATGGTTGGTTAGATTTTGCATATACACCCTTAAATTTTTCCAGGTCGATTACTCCGGATTTGATCATTTTTGGACCCAGGTCGTTAAAACTAGCATTGATTTGAAATCCTTGAGTGGGGTTAATTTCGTCGAAAATCTCACTATTACTTCCTTTTGTAGTCAAAATAGTTGGTGTATCTTTTTTAAACAAATTTATATCTCCAAATAAATTCAACTTTACCGCGAGAGCGATATTGGTTAAAAGACTTATTACCACTACGGATATGATTAGAATATTAGTTTTTGTCATTTTTATATTTTAATAATTTGTAAAAGATGAAAACGATAAGCCCAAAGACTAATAAATCAACTAGCGGGTTTTGAAAATATTTACTTACTTCAAAAACAATCATTCTAATTTTTTGACCGTAGCCACGGCTTTCATCCATTTGAAGTTTTCCCTGAAAATTAAGTATTGCTATAACAATGGAAGTAATAAAGAAGATGGCAGATCCCGCATATCTTAAAACATTATATATTTTTTGTCTATTACTCCCACCTATTTTACTAACCGCCTTTTCATAAAACATAGACATAATAAAAAGTGGCAAAACGATTCCTATTACATAGGCTAGTGAAACAATAAATGCTTGAAACAAACTGGGCGACAATGAGGTTAAGGTTACGGCCGCGAAAAGCACGGGCGCGCAACAAGCAGATGTTAAACCGGACATCAGCCCCAATCCAAACACGCTTGCTGTATTGACCCTCTTTCCCCGAATCCCTGATACATGGAACATTTGAGGCAAATGAAGGATTGGCTTTAAAGTCATTATACCCATCAAAAACATCACAAAGGCCCCAAAATAATAAATCTGTAAATGATACGAATCCAAAAATAATATTGCAAACCTTAAACCCAACGCTATTGGAACAAGAACAAAAGCGATCCCGATGGCAAAAATAACGGTATAGAACATTGTTTTTCCTCGTCCTTCCGAAGCTTTAGCGGAGGAGGATTTGAATATTGTTCCCAGATATGAGGGAAATAGGAAGGTAATGCAACACGGAGCAAAAAGGGCCAACACTCCGGCCAAAAATGATGCGGTTAAGGAAATTCCAAATAGAAAATTCGTATCCATGTTCATTTAACTACGGTTTTACAGTTACCTAACCGATGTTTTTATCGTAAAGGTTATTTTTGGATTATCGGGATCGTTAGTGGATATGTATACATCCCTGCTTACATTTCCATATACAGGCATAATCGAGGGATTATATATTACTTTAACATTAGCGGTGTCGCCTGGAAAAACATCTGTAACATAGCCACTTTGCTTATGCATTCCATATTGTTTTGTGGTTAAATTCTTATAAATTATTTGGCCAAATGTACAATTACAACTTGAGTTAATATTCAAAATTTGGAGTGGTTTTGTACCGACATTTTTTAGTTGAAAGCTAACTTCTTTTATTTCATTCACTTTCATTTCGCCGATATCAATTAGGGAGCTTAAAACCTCAGTCTTAGGACGGTCTACATCCTCTTTTTTGTAAGATAGCGTCGCTGGGTCGGGCTTTTGGCCGTAAGTTGCCAAAAATACAAGCCCAACAAGCATTGCAAAAAAACCAACACCCAAAAGGATCATCGTTTTGGTCGACATGAGCAAATTCTATTCTTTTGAATATTAAGATTTTGTGAAGATTGTATGTTTAAACAACTTCGCCACGCTTCTCAAGCATCATGTGATGAATCGCTCCGACCTGTCCCCAGATTGCGAAAAGCACAAGAATTCCGGTACAGAGCAATGCGTCATTTTTTGTAATTCCAAAAACCATACCATTAGTGCTACCAAATACAGCTCCTGAAAATGTAATAACCGCAATCGATCCAACGATTACACTTGCGACATGCATTATTTTTGATAATTTCATATTTCTCACCCCCCTTTCATATTACTACTCAATGTTTATGCTTGTCATCTTTCATCATCCAAAAATGCATGAGCGGACATAACAGTAAAATACCCCAGAAGAATAAATTCGACGGAGTTACTTTAAAGACGGATATCGCAACAAAAACAGTGAGTACCAGTGCTACACAAATGATTATCCGTTTAATGCTAAAACTTCGTTTCATTACTTAATAATATTCTTTAGATGGTTAAGATTTTATGAAGACCGGAATACTCTGGTCGTACTATCGTCGAAATCTTGATATAATTTCCCAATGAAACTTCCATGGTATGTCATTTCGAAAGGATCTCTGTTACATCATCTGCCATTGATTGGAAAATCAACCGCACAGAGTTTGGGGCCGATTATTCTTGTCCCTGATCCCATATACCGTAACTTGCAAACAGATAATCCCAACCCCAAACATAAAGAAATGGGTGTTTTGAAGTTTGGTTATAAATACTTATCCGATTCAAAGTTTCGCTTTCAAGAAGAATTGTTAGCGGTAAAAGAAGCAATGAAATACTTGAAGAAGAATAAAATAGCTTTTGATTTTGGCCAAAAAGCTAAATTTTATTCAGGTTATTTGTATCTTTGGCCGGTCTCGAAAGAATATGCAGAAAAAGAGCTCAAGAAGGCTTGGGATGAAGTATAAGAAGATCAAAACGTTAAATAATAGCAAATAATTGGTGGGTTGAAAACCAGTCATTTATTCACCAGGTATTCTTTAAGTTTTTTCTATCTTCCGGTTTTGATAGGTAATTTTCTTTTGAAACGAGTGGTCTACCTAGTTCTTTTTCTGTTTGTTTTCTAGCGTTTCCGGCAACATTTCCTCCTCTTTTTGCTATTTTTTTGTTTTTAATAAATGTATTTGGTTTTTCTTGTTGTGAGATTTCTGTTGTTACGCGCTCGTAACCAACTTTGGCTAGCCAACGCTTGAATGGTTCGGTTTTGGAGACGGAACTGATTGAACAATGCGAAAGATACCCTCTGTATTTGCACAATTCATATTCTGTTTACCTTCAAGAGTATTAATTGAAAGGGTATGTACAAATTGTACCCACCCTTTTACAAGCTCGGGATCTCTCAGTTTCATTCGTTGGACATACTGTTTGGGGTCATTTGAGTCAATCAAAGCTAAAACCACATCTTCTACCACAAACCACCATTCATTTTTACAAATAGTTTTGCGAATGTTTTTACCTTTAAAAATTGCAATTTTGGTACCCATTTCGATGGTCATAAATTAAACATATCCCAAACAAAATACGAAGTCAAGTCAAGAAAATTGTCATTATTTCCCCATCCCTGAAGAGCTGAAGCGGGCAAACTCAAAGAATAAGAATGTAAACGCTAGCATCATTGCATATGGGGCATACATCGATAAATAATTCTTTTTGCCCGGTTGGTATTTTCTTAAAAGCAACGAATTGCCTACAACCGAAACAGAGCTTAATGCCATTGCAAGCCCTGCAAGTTCGGGCTTAAGAATAAGTCCCATAAAAGCGAAAACTCTGGCGGCAACTGGAATACCGATTACGTTATAGAAAAGCGCAAAAAACATATTTTGTCGTATTTTAGAGACTGTAGTTTTAGATAAATCCAAAGCGTTTACAACATCCCTCAAATCGTTTTTGATAATAACTATTCCACCTGTTTCCATAGCAACATCGGTTCCTGATCCCATTGCTATCCCCAGGTCAGCCTGGGCAAGCGCGGGGGCATCGTTAATGCCGTCCCCCACCATCGCTACCCGCCTGCCGGCAGGTAGACCTCCTTGCAATTCCTTTATCCTTTCTGCTTTTTCACCGGGCAACACCTCCGCCAAGATGTTTGTAATTCCGACCTGCATCGCAATAGCGTTTGCGGTTCGCAGGTTGTCCCCAGTAATCATCCAAACTTCGATCCCGCTGCCTTTAAGCATCTCTACCGCTTCTTTTGAAGTCTCTTTGACGGTATCGGCAACGGCCACGATTCCCAAAATTCCTTTTTTGTCAGCCAAAATCATTGCAGTTTTTCCCGCGTCCTCAAGTCTTTCCAACTTTCTTTCAAATTTATCTATATCTAAATTTAGTTTGTCGATCATTAATTTACGATTTCCCAAATAGTAATCAGTTTTGCCGATTTTTCCTTTAACTCCATGTCCCGGAATTGCCTCAAACCCAACAACCCCGCTCAGTGCAAATTTTTCCACTTCTGCATAATTTACAATTGCCTCGGCAAGGGGGTGTTCAGACTGTTTTTCTAAACTCGCAGCGATCGTCAACACTTCTTCTTCATCCAAGTCGGATAAATCTTCAATATCTGTTACTTCCGGTTTACCCTTTGTGATTGTTCCGGTTTTATCAAAAACAATTGTGTTAATCTTGCTGGCGCTCTCCAACGGTTCCCCACCCTTAACCAAAATTCCATGCTCTGCGCCGACTCCGGTCCCGACCATGATTGCGGTGGGTGTAGCAAGTCCCAATGCGCAAGGACACGCGATAACTATTACCGCAGTAAAGGCCATAAGCGCGAATGCCAAACTAGATCCTAAAACAAAGAACCAAACAATGAAAGTTAATGTGGCAACTGCTATTACAGCAGGGACAAACCAAGCAGAAATTTTGTCGGCAACTGCTTGAATTGGGGCTTTGGATCCCTGTGCATCTTCGACTAATCTAATTATTTGAGAAAGAGTGGTTTCAGAACCGATTCTGGTCGCACAAAATTCAAAACTACCAAGTTTATTTATAGTTCCTCCAATTACGTTGTCATCGATATGTTTTTCAACGGGCAAACTTTCACCGGTAATCATGGATTCGTCAATTGCAGATGATCCTTTGGTTATCACTCCATCAACTGGTACTTTTTCACCGGGGCGTACGACTATAATATCGTCCTTAACAACTTGATCAACCGGAATATCCAAAGTTTGCCAATTCCTTATTACTCTAGCCGTCTTTGCTTGTAAACCCATTAATTTCTTTATTGCTTCAGAAGTTCTGCCTTTTGCCTTAGCTTCTAAAAACTTTCCTAAAAGTACAAACGTAATCAAAAATGCAGCAGTTTCAAAATAAAGATCGGGGATTTTAGCGCCCGCCAGTCCAATAATTGAGTTATTAACTGCATAGTAAGTCATAAAGTTAACAACGCTATAAAAGAAAGCCACCGACGTTCCAATGGCAATTAAACTATCCATATTGAATGTTTTCATTCGAAGTGCCGAAACCATTCCTTTATAGAAACCCGCCCCGATATAAAATTGGACTGGAGTTGCCAGAATAAAAGAAATTATGCCAATATAAGGAAGTAGAAGAGTTCCCCCCGGCAAAAATTTAAAGAAGTCGAGAAACATAAAATAAATCATTGGCGCTGATAAAAGAAAGCTCAACACAAACTTGCTCCACTGATTTTTAATTTCTTCTTCCTGTCTCACCGACTGATTTTTCGATAGCTCTTCAGTTTCCGGTTGAGCTGAATATCCTGCTTTTTCTACGGCCTTGACAAGATCTTCAAGTTTGCTTACATTAGAGTCGTACACAATTGATGCTTTTTCAGAAGCAAAATTAACTCTAGCCTCAGAAACGCCCTGAACTTTTTTGAGTTGTTTTTCAATCAAACCCGCGCAGGATGTGCAGTGCATCCCGGAAATTAACAAATTTGTTCTACCATTTCCTTGATCTTCCGTATTTTCATTTGATGTTTCACTTAAAACTTCCGGTTCGTTTTGTTTTGATAGATTTAACTTTCCGCTAATATGTAATTCTCCATTTTCATCTTTGCTAATTTTTGCATCGAAATTAATTTCCGGAGGGAGTGTAAAGGTATTTGAGTTAAAAACCGGTGAGGGATTTACGATTGATCCCTGATATCCGGCATTTTTAATAGCGTCCAAAATCATTAAATCACTTATATCGCCGTTTTTTAGGTTAAGAGAAGCTTTGCCGGTCTTACTGTTTACTACAATATCTGTTATTCCATCCATAGAAGATAGTTCATCCTTTATCAACATTTCGCAGGACGAACAATGCATGCCTTTTATTTGTAGTTCAACTTTTTTCATAATTTAATTGGCCTCGTAGGGTAGTTCTTCTAAAACTTTATTTATCTCCTCTTTACTAATTGGTCGATTTGATTCAATAACACTTTTCCCTGACTTAAAGTCAACATTGACCCCAGTAATATCAGATATCGTGAAGATTCTTTTTTCTATTAGCTTTTTACAAGCTGGACAAGTCGTTCCTGTAATATTTACTGTTTGTGTTTGCATGTCTTTAATTAACTGTAATGTCTCCTCTTGGAACTCCCATGGCACAAGTAATTGGATATGTACCTGTTGTGGTGGGTGTAAATTCAAAGACTATGCTTTGACCGGCCTGAAATCCATCAACTTTATCAGTAAGTCCCGGAATAGCAACACTTCCCATACACCCTTGCCCATTTTCTTTTGCCAGAACTTCAAATCTAACAGGGACTCCTTTTTTGACTGTAAATTTATTTGGTGTGATATCGGTACTCACAGAGTATGTAGCTTTTAGTATTTGAGTCTTGTCGACTGTTGATACCTCACCCGTTGTCGGAACAATTGTATTCTTGGCTCCGCCTCCGCAACCACAACCTCCGCCACCACTACCGCCACAGGATGGAGTGCTTGGAGAATTTGTTGGAAGGACGTTACCATCAACAACATTAAATTGTCCTGTATACATTCCCATGCTGCATGAAAATCTTATTGTTCCTGTTTGAGTTGGTGTAAATTCGAATACGTTTTCACCCAACTTCAGGCTGCTTCTGATACCCAACTGTTGGGAGACAATACTACTCGCACACGAATAAATAGTTTCTGAAGTTACAATCCACTTAACGGGAACTCCTTTTTTAACTGTAAATTTATCTGGTGTATAGCCATTTGATTTTTGAGTCATCTTAATTACCTGAACGCCATTTACAATTTTTACATTCTTATCTAAAGAATCAGTTTTTGTATTAGCAAACACCGATTTAACTCCTAATAAATTTAGACCATTAGAAACATTGAAAAGTGCCAAAAGCATCACTATTACTCCTGCCGTTTTGAAAAATAATTTAGAAGATCCTCCACTAACCACCGACGTAAGACCTCCCACTCCTAAAAGGCCGGGTGTCGTTCCCAATGCAAAAACACCTAAAGTCAGAGCTCCCTGAAGAGGGCTTCCGGTACTGATTGCGTAAAGTTGCATCGCTTGAGTAAAACCACAAGGGAGAAAGAAAGTAGACGCGCCAAGAATTGAAGCATTCTTATTGCTATATTCTGCTTCGGTTTTTTCTTTTACCCCCAAAAATTTGTGGAAACTTTTCGGAAGCGTAAATGATATTGTTTTAAGAAATGGAAATATATCTATTAACTGACTGCCTAAAAGCAGCATCACAAGCCCAACTGCGACTGTTAAAAGTCCGAGTACGGAGGTTGATAATTGGAAAAATGATCCTGCAAAACCAATTATTCCTCCAAAAACAAAATAAGAAACAATCCTGCCTAAGTTAAAATAAACATGCGGAACGAATTTGTCTATTCCACTGGCTTCCGGGTTTTGTTTTGAAAACTTAGCAGACATTCCAAGAACTAATCCTCCAACTAGAGCCATACAGGTCGATATTCCTGCAGTTAGCCCGATTATGAAAACTACGGGAAGTGAAGAATAACTTCCTTTAACAGAGCCTGCCAATTCAAACAATCCCAAGCTTCGGGCGATCAAAAAAAATGCAGTTGCAATAAAAAAAGCTAATCCAAGCTCTATGTAGTCCTTTTTATCTCTGGATATAAATGGCAATTTCGCATTTTCTCCTATGCAATAGCCAGCATTTTCCACGGCGCATTTCACATCAAATTTATTAAGTGTATCGGTAAAAACGATATCAGCGGTACCGTCACTATGGCTAACAGAGACGTCACCAACACCCTTTATCTTTTTTAGTTCTTCTTCAATTAAAATCTCGCAGGATCTGCAATGCATGCCTGCAATGTGGATTTTTTCGTTAGCCATAGAATGAGCATACTAAAGAGGTTGTTAAGATTTAGTGAAGATATCTGACCGGTATTTTTGTGGTAAAATTTTCTAATGTCAAATTTCTGGCTGGCGTTAATCACGGGAATCACTGCCGGCGGACTTTCCTGTTTCGCGGTACAGGGAGGTCTCTTAACTGCCGCCTTGGCTCAAGAAGGAATCGGAGATGTCAAATATATTAAAGAGAAAAGTATTTTGATGTTCCTTGCCGCCAAACTTCTGGCCTATACTCTGCTGGGTTTTATCCTGGGCGCCTTGGGTTCAGCAATAATTATATCTCCAAAATTTCAGGGGTGGCTACAAATTTTGGTAGGGTTTTACATGCTGGCTACCGCCGCCAGACTTTTGGACCTCCACCCGATATTCAAATATTTTGTAATACAACCACCCACTGCATTATTAAAACTGGTCAGAAAAAGTTCTCAAGTTAAATCATTTTTTGCCCCAGCCTTTTTGGGTTTTCTGACAATCCTTATCCCCTGTGGAGTGACTCAGGCCATGATGCTTCTGGCAATTGCTTCTGGTGGCGCTGTATGGGGAGCGGGGATAATGTTCTTTTTTGTTTTGGGAACAAGCCCCGTATTCTTTCTCGTTGGGCTAGCTGCCACAGAGCTTCTTAAAAACAAGTCTTTCGCCATTATTGCCGCGCTTTTCATAACTATATTGGGAATCATCTCTGTCAACAGCGGACAGATTATTAGAGGATCCGCCCATACTCTGCAGAACTATTGGAAAGTCGTGACAGGATCAAACCCCGCCATTAGTCAAACATTGATCATAAACGGCAAACAGGAAGTGACAATTACTGTTACAAGCGGAGGATACAAAACAGACGTTAACACATTAAAACTCGGGATTCCCGTAAAGTTGACTCTTATAACAAACAATGTCTTGAGTTGCGCCAGAGCATTTATTATCCCCTCATTGAATTACTCCAAGGTTCTACCTGTTACAGGAACAACTGTGTTTGAATTTACCCCCGAAACTTTAGGGCAATTAACTTATACTTGCAGTATGGGAATGTACTCGGGATCATTTAATGTGATTAAATGAAAATCCGAAGCACCAAATACGAAATCCGAAACAAGGTTTAAATTTCATAAATTAGAATTTTGAATTTGTTTAGAATTTCGATATTCGAATTTCGGATTTATTGATATGAACAAAACGATATACAAAATTGAAGGTATGCATTGCCCAAGCTGCGCATCAATGATAGAACTGGACCTGGAAGATGCCGGAATAACGGCCAAGTGTTCTTACGCAAAAGGAGCTTTGGAAATTGAGGGAGATCATGATAAGAAAAATGTTGTTGAAGTAGTTAAAAAATCCGGCTATTCCCTTTCCTAATTGTAAATTGTAAATTGATAATTAATAATTAATTGAATATGTGTCCCGTATGTACAGTTACCGTCGTTGCAGGTTTAGGAATCTCAAGACTTCTTGGGATAGACGATCTATTAACTTCAATTTGGATCGGCGGATTTATATTGTCATTTTCGTTTATAACAATTGATTGGATAGTTAAAAAATGGCCAAAATGGAATGCAAAAAAGTGGCAGTGGACAATCTTTGTTTCAATGTATATTTTGGCCATAGCACCTCTTTATAAAACTCCGACGATAACCAGAATTATTTACGGAACATTGGTCGGGTCGGTGTTTTTCTTAATCGGGGTATATGCGGACAAACTCCAGAGGAAAAAGTATGGTAAAATCTTCTTTCCGTTTCAAAAGGTTGTATTTCCAGTCTTGAGCCTTTTGTTAGCCACTCTTGTTTCATATTTGCTAATTAAATGAAGGTAATTAAAACATATAAGCATAGCTTGAAATTTTTATGAAAAATTATAAAGATCTTGTAAATAAAGTCAGCGATTTTAAAATTGATCAAAACATCGATCTTTCCTCCGGCGAAGACCTATCGATTGGAATAATGAATTTGATTTCGATTGAAGAACATTTGTTTTTCACTTACAACAAAACTAAATCTCCTAAATATCTCGAACTACTTAATGAAGTCCGTAAGATGAGAACCGAACTAATGCGCGAAATAATTAAAGATTACGAAGGCGAAGTTTGGTGCATAAGCAAACACTTATTGGCAGCTAGCATGAGAATAATGGAGGTGGGAACAAAAGAATTAAAGAAAGCCGAGGCTTTGCGAGGTCCTGAGCGAGCGAAGCGAGTCGAAGGAATAAATAAGTCTGAGGAACTATTTGAAAAATCGTACCAACTTTATTCCTTATTCTGGGGCCTAAATCTATCTAATAATTCAAAACTAATATCTAATAACAATAAAGAAGTAAATTTTATTGATGAAAAAGGAAAATCGAAGGGAACCGAATCGGTTTTCTCCAAGCTTGGTAAAGTAGTCCAAAAAGCAATAGACTGTTGTAAAGAGTAAAATAAAACTTCATGGACATAGATAAAATACTAACCTTCCACTCCAAAAATAAAGGTAAAATAAAAATCGAGGTTGCGTCAAAAATCGAGAACAAGGAAGACCTCTCTCTTGCCTATACACCCGGTGTGGCGGAAGTTTCTAAAGCAATTGCAAAAAATCCGGAAAAGATATTCGACTATACAATTAAATCTCATACGGTAGCTATTGTTTCCGATGGATCGGCCGTCTTGGGTCTTGGAAATATCGGGGCCGAAGCGGCAATTCCCGTAATGGAGGGCAAGGCCGCACTTTTTAAAACATTTGCCGGTCTCGATGCCTTTCCGATTTGTCTAAAAACCCAAGTCCCGTCTGAAATAATAAACATCGTTAAAAATATTTCTCCGGTTTTTGGTGGAATTAACCTGGAGGATATTTCCGCTCCAAGATGTTTCGAGATCGAAAATGCGTTACAAGACTTGGGGATTCCTGTTATGCACGACGACCAACACGGAACATCGGTCGTGGTTTTGGCGGGGCTTATCAACGCGGCCAAGGTAGTTGGAAAAAAGCTGGAAGATTTAACCGTCGTGGTTAACGGCGCGGGCGCGGCGGGAAATGCCATTTCAAAATTACTCTCCGAAAAAGTCAAAAATGTAATCGTTGTAGATAGCCGTGGAATAGTTTCTACTGACAGGGCAGGTCTTGACCCCTACAAAAAATTGTTAACTGAAGTTACAAATAAAAATAACCTCTCCGGAGGTTTAAAAGACGCGATGAAAAACGCCGATGTTTTTATTGGTGTTTCAAAAGCAAATTTATTGACAAGCGCAGACATAAAGCTAATGAATAAAGGTGCTATTGTTTTTGCCATGGCAAATCCCGTCCCGGAAATAATGCCCGAGGAAGCAAAAAAAGGCGGAGCTGCTATCGTCGCGACCGGCAGAAGCGATATGCCAAATCAAGTAAATAATTCCCTGGCATTCCCCGGAATTTTTAAGGGTGCTTTAGAAATTCGAGCAAAAAAAATTACAAAGGAGATGAAAATCGCAGCAGCCGAAGCATTGGCAAAACTCGTTGAAAACCCGACAGCAGAGAAGATTGTTCCTGGACCTTTTGATGAAGGAGTAGCGGAGACTGTGGGACACGCAGTCAAAGAAAGTGCCTCAACCTAGATAAAAAGACCCATCAGTAGAACCAGCCCCAACATTACCACCCAATAGGTTTTAGATTGAGTCAAATCAAGCTTAATTGGTGAAAGCTTCAACCAGTTATCAAGATTTCCCGTCTCGGTTAAATCAACTATCTCATCCACCACCAAATGCATCGCAAAAGAAAGTGCAAGTCCCTTGCCAAAAATTGAACCCGATGATGTTACCATCCAAAAAGTAAGAACAAGAAATATAAGCTGGAAAAGTATTGTATGGAAAATTAGTCCTCTCCTCTCACTTCTAGTTTCATAAAGGATCTCAATCGCTCTCCATGTCTCTTTTTTGCCTAAAAGAAATGCAAAACGCTGGGAAGTAAGCTCCTCTGGCCTTAATAGTAAAACATAGAGTATGTGGTCAATATCCGGCAAAAACATCCCGACAACTCCCCCCAGCCAAATCGGCCAATAAAGAAAATCAAAATAATGCCGGGCGATAGTAATAAAAACAAAGAAAGAAAACCAGAAAGAAAAATGTATAAAAAGTTCTTTCCTCATAGCAGTACTTCATTGTAACATGTCCCAATTGGGAATTTAAAATTGGTATTTATTGATAGTATTGGTACTTATTTGTCATTGGTACTTATTTTCCCAGCTTTGAGCTGGGCAAGTTTCCACATGAATAGGCGTCCTTTAGAACGAGCATTCGCAGCGTCCTTCACAAAAGATCTTGAGGCCTCCATCAACCCCCTCGGAGTGTTTTTTGCAAGGCGCATATACAAGGATTTGTGTTCAAGATCGTTTAATTCAACAGCTAAGTCGTAGGCATAAAGTTGAAATTCACGGGAGACTGTCTTGTTTTTATCATCTAGCTTATATTTTCCCAATATGTCCCCTACGGAAGTAAGTTGTTTTTTATTTTGCATCGTGCTTCGATTCCTCCGAATAAACAAGTTTGTCCTTCGGATAAAACTCATCAAAAGATAAGATTCCATCTAATTTAAGTTTCGTGCAAACGGCCAAGTTTGCACAATCTATAAAGGATGTCCCCTTTTTAGTCTGCTTCAAAAAGATTTTCCAAGCTTCTTTTTCTAATATATTTTCAAGGATCAATTGTTCATCTATCAACTTAGTTATTAAATCGTAAAATTTTATAGCAGCTTCCATACCAATTTGTTTACTTATAACGGTAGTAGATTCTTGAAAAACAAGATTCGAAGCCACAAGTCTTGCTGTTTTACCGATTCCCTTAAAAATTTCAGAAGCTTTTTTGTGATTTGAGTCTGTTGGTTTATAAAGCGAAATTAAAAAATCAGAATCCACCAGGTATTTCATTTTTTCTTGTTGAGATACGGTTCGACGTATAAATAATAATCTAAATTAGAAGACAGGTCCTTCGGCCCCCCTCTTGGTCCTTTTCCCACGAAATCCTTCCACGGATCAAATTTCTTAATATTTTTTACTTTTCTTTTCTTTTTGATAATCTCATTTATCCCCTCTCTTATAAGTTCAGAGAAAGTTCCCGCGCCCATAGCTACCATCAATTGGAGTTCAGAATATTGTTCATCTGGAATATACACTTGTGTTCGTACCATATTTAAAGTATATGTCGTATGTTATATGTTGTCAAGTTTTGAAGCTACTTCTCTGATTACCCTATCCAAAATCACTCTTTCTTCATCTGTAAAATTTTGAAGGACATACTCTATTCCCATCGGTTTATCGTCCAGTGGACGATTATCGACTCCGATTTTTACATGCCAATATTGGTCAGTTCCCAATGCCTCGTCAATTGATTTGATTCCATTATGGTCTTTCGGCCCATGTCCAAGTTGAATTTTATATTCTCCAAGTTTGATATCCAAGTCGTCGTGAACGATATACAAGTTAATAGGTAATAGCGAATAGCGAATAGTTATGTCTTTGACGAAAGAACCGGATTCATTCATGAAGTTTTGAGATTTAAATATTTGAATTTGAGATTTGTTTCGAAATTCGGATTTCGTGCTTCGAATTTTTGTATTGAACGCATCAGCCACCATAAATCCCACATTATGGCGAGTATTTATATATTCGGCTCCGGGGTTCCCAAGTCCAATAACAAGTTTCATATCAGTAGATATACCAAATTTCTTAATTTGTTATATTTTGATTTTAACACAAAACACCCCCGGTCTCCCGAGGATGTTTCTTTAAATTCCGGATCCAGAATTTATACGTAAGCTTTTTTCACGGCCTTGCCGGAAAAATCGTCACGATTTTTTCATTAAATTTCCTGCAAGCTTTCCAATAAATGGAACTTCCCATTTATCTCCTTGCCATGCTTTGTAAGTCATTACCAACCAAAGCACTACTCCCAATATAAAAACCAGTGGGGTAAGGAATATCAAGAATATTGTAAGTACCAAAACCCAATTAAGTATAAATAGGGCCAAGTAAACCACTATTGATTGAAACGCCCAGAACTTAACAAATTCATCTTTTTCCAAAAGAATGAAAAGTACGGGGACAACCAATGTGGGTCCCAAAAGCGTACAGAGCGCTGCTGCTGTTTCTTTTTTAAGTCCTGTTCCTGATGATGTTGTTGTCGCCATAAATAATCACCCCCGTTCGCTTCGCTCAAAATCCGAAATCCCAAATCCAAAAAGGCTGCATCGCATGCGTGCGAAACAAATCCCAATGTTTAAAATTTTTAAAATTCAAAACTTAAATATTGTTTCGAGCTTCGATATTCGTGCTTCGAATTTACTGACATCCTCATCATTTCACAAAGGAATATGCCGGGTCAATATGCAACACAGATCTTCTCAAAGATATTGAAGAACCGTTCGAATGGTGAAATATCCAAAAAATAAAAATGAAAAAATCATAACTAATATTCTTGGCAAGGATGTCCGCACTTCCCTCTCCAAACTTGTCAGGTTCAAATACAATGTAGCGCCAATGTGAACGAACATGGCCCCGGCATTAATCACCGCCTCAAGAGTTAGAAGCAAAAAAGGTTCCCTGAAACTTGTTAGGAAAATTAAAATTCCAAAAACTATCTGCGCCCATAAAAACGAATAATAAATTGCCGGAAGTTTTTTTGTCTCCCATTTGTGTCTATTCAAAATTAAAAGATTTTCGGACATGATTCTGCTGGTTGCGTCCATCACGGTCATTTGAGTTGAAAAAAGCATTATTCCTCCAATTATAAGGAACAGTGTCCCAACAAAAGGAGCGGAGGCTTTGGCAATTGCTGCGGCCTCAAAGATAACAAAATTGATTCCGGATCCCGGGGTAACGTTCCCAAACACGGTCGAATATGACAAGAGAGCCAATAAACAGATTGTGAACGCCCCCGTTGCCCAAAATACCATGAAATGTTCTTTGTTTATCAAATTCCACCAAGTCTTAAATTTCCTCAAATTGTCGTTATTTATTTCAAATCTCGTTCCTTCAAGTCGAATATCTTCAACTTTCCCCGTCAAGATACTTGTAATACGTCCGCCAAACTTTCCCATTCCGTATCCTTTTTCCTTAATATAAAAAGATTGAGCCAAATTAAGATTTCCCCCGGCGCCCGAAAAGGCAAATGCAGCTAAAAATGAAGCAATGGGAATACCCGCCGGCAAAAAATTGTATCCCTCTCCAATTCCTATTATGCCCTTAAACAAACTTGTCCAATCGGCCGAATTGGCCAAATATACAGTCAACACAAAAATTGCAGGTACTCCGAGTCCAATGAGAATCATTGAAAATTTTTCCATAGTTTTGTACAAAATCGGTCCCAAAGTTAGAATTAAACCCATTAAAACCAACATTCCGATTGCAATAAAATGTGTTTCGGCTATACCAAAAACGATACCAATCAACTTTGCTGAAGCCGCTACAATTCCGGGCCAAATGAATCCCGCAAGTGTAGAAAAAATAAACCAGACAGGAGCGTATTTGAACTTTCTGGCAAATCCCACAAAAATACTTTCGCCGCGAACTAAAGAATATCTTTCAATTTCCATATTGATAAAAAATTGGAGCGTGATCCCAAGTATTGCGGCCCAAATTATTCCCATTCCAAAGTTCGCGGTAAGATACGGCCAAAGAATTACTTCCCCGCTCCCCAGCCCCAAACCAAGAAGAATAAAAGAAGGTCCAAAAAGACTTCTGAATTTTGGGGCATCGGGCATCGTTCCGATTTTGTGATCCTCAAGCATTAATTAATGTTAACAAAACATTAGACTTTCTGCATTCTTAACATTTCTCGAAGCTCTTTGATAGTTGTGGCTTCGCCGACACTTTTGTCATCACGGAAATTGACGAGCCGCGGGAACCGGAGGGCAAGACCCGAAGTGTGTTTAGGGCTTTTCGTAATCTCATCGGCCGCAAGCTCTACTACAAGACTGGGGCTGACCCAATAATCGGGAGTTAGATCATTGTGAACTTCGTACTCTTTGGGTTTTTCTTTTGTCGAAAGTTTTCTGAGTCTTGTGTTTAATTCCCTAAACTGTTCATCTGTAAGCCCTGTACCAACTTTTGTAACAGATTTGAATACATCTCCATCTTTAACGCCAACTAAAAATTGTCCAACCCCAAAACCGGATCGCTTACCCTTCCCAACTGAATACCCCATTACAACGCAATCGACTGTATCGGATAATCTTCCCGACTGACCCTCGGCCTCCTTCATCTTTATCCAGTTCCATCCAGTTCTTCCCGAGACATAGCCTGCATTAGCTTTTTTAACAACAACGCCTTCAAGTCCCATTTTTAAATATTTTTCGTGATACTTTTTAATTACCTCAGGATTATCTGTTATTGTATTCTCGTCCACTCTGAGTAGACCTCCATTAACAACAACCTTCTCTAACTCTTCTCTTCTGGCAACATACGGGGTATTGATAAGACTTTTTCCGTTGACAAGAAGTATATCGAATACCTGAAATTGGAGTGGAATTTCTGAGGCGTTTTTTGCAATATCATGTTTACGACGACGTTGGATAGTTCTTTGAAAGTCAAGAAAAACGGGGCCTGCCCCGCGAAGCCTTGGCGAAGTGGGGTCCAGACCAATTGCTTCAGTATCCAAAATGGTCTCATCAGCTTTGATGTACTTGCCAACATCTAGGAGTTCCGGAAAAGTGTTTATATCAATCGCATTCATATTGCGTGTGAATATTTTGATTAGATTGTCCTTGCGCCGAAAATGAATAAAAATTCTAAGCCCATCGAATTTTGGTTCAACCGACACCTCTCTCATCTTTTTTATCATTTCGCTAGTTGAGTTCAGTCTTTGTGCAAGCATAGGAACTACCGGAACCCCCACCTCCGGTCTTGTTTCTTGTAACTTGTTACTTTTTACCAACCGGGCAATATAGCCAATATCCGGTCTAATGTTGTAGGCCTTTTCTATCTCCACCTCTTGTTTCTTGTCACTTTTCGCTAAAGCAGCTATCACAGTTTTTTCAGAAAATCCAAGTCTGAGTTTTCCGACCGGAATTCTGGCTAAATACCTCGCAGACAAGGGATCAACCCTCGCAAGTATGTCTGCCATTTTTTTTATTTTCCGATCCGCACTCCCCTCCCCGTCATCCCTCGCAATTTCTAATAACTTTTCGTATACATCTGTAACAGACAAATTTTTATTCATAGCACTACCATAATTCGAATTATGGTAGTGTTCCGCAACATCCCCCATATCCCCTTTTTCCTTATACGTCTTCGAGACCGTCTGAAGATCTTGTTTATACGCGATTGCAATGGCTCTCGCCACCATCTTCTCAGCCAGATTTAATAAAACACCTTCATAATTCGGGGCCAAAACACCAAGCGATAAATATACGGTTTTTTGGATTTCACCTGAAGAAGTATCTTTAAAAAGGTCAGTCAAAATCCTGGTTATTTCCAGCCTCGAAGGCGTCTTCTCCAGTTTTTCTAAATATTCAGCAAATACTTTAAATTTCATTTCGTTACATTATACGACACATCAAAAATTCGTGTCATTCGCGTGCAATCAGCGTATTCGTGTCGCCTTAAATCGCTTTATGTGTAACAAGATAAGTTGAGAAGAATAGATAGGCAAAAACGACTGCTCCCAAAAAAATCAATCCGAAAATTATTGAAAGAACTCCACCTCCCCATTCCTCATGAACGACCTTATTGAGTCCTTCACCCAAAAGGGTCAATCCGAACAAGCTCGGTAATACCAAAATCATATACAAAAATTGCGGATCAGTTGTACTCATATTTAAATTTCTAATTACTCTAATTATTCTAATTTCTAAATAAATCCCAATTGGAGCTTGTTTAGGTCAATTAGGTTAATTAGTAATTAGGTTAATTCTACTTACTCGCTATCACATACTTGCTGGCCTTCGTGCTTCCTGTTTTCTTCAAGATCCCTTTTTCCAAAAGGTCTCTTAATTCCCTCAAGATTGTGTCCTCAGAAACCATAGGTAAAACTTTTTTGAGCTCTCCCATTCCTCCGCTACCCTGATCGGATACATATTCAATAAGCCTCATCTGACGCTCGGATAAAGAAATCTGTTCACCAAATTTAACCTTCAAACGCGAGTCGACCGAAAGTTTCCTGACTTTTTCTTTGACTTTCGCAAGCTCTATCGCCACAACTTCCGTAAAATATTCCAACCACAAAGTAACGTCTCGGTTTCCAAGGTTTGAAGATTGTCTATCAACTATTGAAATTGCTTCATAATAAGCGGCGGGGTCCTGATCAAAATGTTCCTCAAGTGAAAAAAACTTTTTAATATTATAGCTTTCCCTCATAAGAATAAGTGTAGAAAAAGCGCGCACGGTTCTGCCGTTCCCTTCCACAAAAGGATGAATTGCAACCAGAATATAGTGAGCAATACCGGCGCGGAGAATCGGATGGATCTCTTTTCCGGAAGAATCATTTAGCCATTCAAAAAAATCTTCAACAAGATATGGGACTTCGTTAGCCGGAGGCGGAGAAAAAATAACTCTTCCTGTACCTTCTTCTTTAATTACCACTTCCGTAGTTCTAAAAACTCCAACTTTTTCTGGAACAATAATTCTATCAACCGTCGATTTATGAATATCGCGAAGCATATCGGGGTCATACCCGCCCCTTTTGACTGCCAGTTCGTCAAGAAGTTGTGTTACATTCCGATAGTTAACAACCTCTTGGATGTCACGCGCCCGAGCGTAAACTTCTTCCCCTTCAAGAATTCTTTTAGTCTGATAAAGAGTTAAATCATTCCCCTCAATGTGTGTGCCGTGATGGATGGTCCGGATCATCGCGTCTGACTGAAACTGTTTTTCAAATGAAGGCACAAGCGGGGCGTTTTCAATTACCTCCTTACTCGCTTCAATAGACCCAATGTTTTTGAGAACTTTATTTGAAATTGTAAACTTAGGGGAATACATATCACTTCATATTAACGCATTTTCTGCGGAGAAAACAAGATACTAACTATCTTTGAAGTCTACCCAAAACCTCCGGCACTTTTGCCGCCAAATCATCTGCATTAAAATTGGTTCTAACTTTTCCGTACAATTCATCACCGGCGGTTTTGGTTATATATGATGCGCACGAAGCTGCAAGAGATGCTTCATTTTTTGCAAACAAAGCGACGACAAGCCCGGCAAGTGTATCTCCCGTTCCTCCCTTTGCCATTCCGGCATTACCCCCGGAAACCTCAATACACTTACCAACATCTTCCCATGGAACCCATATAAATGAAAATAGTTTTGACTTGGCGGCGTTGGCCACCTCCCCAACAGATGGGTCAGGTGAGGAAAAATAAACCATATCAACAATTTTTGAAGCAACTGTTAATGACAAAAGCGGTGCGCCGTGGAAAAGTTCGGATCCACCAATTATTGTAATTTGTCCATTTTTAGTTCCGTCTTCCGGACTAAACAATTTTTTGGTTTCCGCCGGATCAAACTGTATTTCTCTTTCCATACTTAAATTTAGTCTTCCTATCTAAAGCTTCACCTATATGTCCAGCCTGAGTGGACCCCTTGTCAAATTGTCTGCTTCTTTCTAAATCTTCCCCCGTAATACTAAACGGACGGAATGTTTTTTGATCCTTTGGGAGAACATCGTTGGCATGATCATGCAAATATTTCCACTCTTCATCGTCTTTCGGTTCGACTTCTCCCTTCAAAAGTAATAATTGCCTTTCTGTGTATTGTGGTCCTCTATTGGCCTCCATTAGAGTTCGATTTTACCACCAAATTTACCTTTGTTCAAAAAATGCTCATCTGCGGTTGTTATTACCGTCTGTTGTCTCTTGGCCAACTCCATTACAACGTCTCTGTGTTCATGGTCAAGTTCGGAAAATATGTCGTCCAACAACAACGTTGGACGTCCTGAACTTGTTTCAGGACCTTCATTCTTGCTTTGAAGTTCAATATAATCCAACTCCGCCAACTTTAACCACAAAACTCCCATTCTTTGCTCCCCCCTGCTCCCGAATGCGGCCAAGTTCCTCTCAATTTTAAATTTTGAATTATTAATTTTAAATTGCATATCATCCCTATGTGGTCCAACTAAAGTTGTCGCCGCCATCACCTCTTCTTTAGAATACTGTTCCAACCGTCCTTCAGATATTGTGGACTGATCGTATTTCAATTGGTAATTGGTATTTATCGCACCAGCGTGAACACTTTGGAATTGGTGTTCATTGGTAGTATTCGCGAAAACAATAAATTTTTCCCTTTGATCGGTAATATAATTGCCGGATTTAATTAACAGCTGGTTCCAAAAAAGCAATAACCCCTCTCGCCCTGAATGTAATGAAGGGTCCTCGCGTATTCTCCACAAAAGTTTGTTTCTTTGTCTTATTCCTTTTTCATAAGAAAGAATTGAGCGGCGATATTCTCTATCAGTCTGGGATAAAACCGTATCTAAAAATTTTCGCCGAAGCGACGGGGAATCTGTTACCAAATCCATGTCCCAAGGTCCAAACAAAACCGTCTTAAAATTTCCCGCAAAATCGACCAATCTCTTGGGTACATTATTTAATAAAACTCTTTTTCCGGGCCATCCATTAATTTTATTTGTAATAATTACCTTTAAAAGAGATCGGTCGTCCCTCGTAGCCTTGGCGAAGTGGGACCCTTCTACACTAGCTAATTCACTCCCATATTGAATCATTTCCACCTCAGTTCTGGCTTTGAAACTTTTTCCCGTCGAAAGAAGGTAAAGAGCTTCTAAAATATTAGTTTTCCCTGAAGCGTTCGGCCCGACAATTGTTGTGATTTTGTCAGAAAATTCAAAATTCTTAGATTTAAAATTTCTGAAATTGGAAAGTTTTATGCTGGATATCATTGAGACGTAAGTTTAAATGCGGATGATACCTCTTGCAACCCCAAGCCAAAAAATTGACCCTAAAGCTGAAGACAAACTTACTGTCAAATATTTATACTTAAATTTTACCAATAAAAACCTCGCTGCCAAGGCCCCAATCAAGGGCCCTGTCGCAACTCCAATTAATATAGCCGATGTCAATTTTCCATAATGTAAAAACCTGTGTTCCCATCGCCTCTCGCTTTTGATGTTTTTGTTTTCGATTTCTTTTGCAAATTTAAAAAAATCTTCGTGACTAAAAAAATATAAAAATAAAATTCCAAAGAATACACTTAAAAAAACATTTAATGAAAAGGCGGACATAACCTCGGTTTTAATGGAACCAGCCAAAAAAGATGCTTTTGTGATTACCGAATAAACTATCCATACAAATAAGGCCTTTAGGTGAACCGATTTAAACATTATTGAAAAATTTCAAAACCTTTTCTCTGGTGACCTCGTCCATGTTGGCAACACTGTCCCCAAACCAAAGCGACATATTATTTTCCTTGGCCATTTTTTTATGCTTACTAATCACGGCTTCGTCGATTCCTGTTCCGTCTCTAAAAACCAATACGTCGGGATCTGCATTCCACACTACCCTGTTTAGGAATAATCGTTCCTCACTTTCTTGAATATTTTTCTCAAGCATGAAGTCGTTTATCATCCTGTTAACCCCAGGGATGAAACAAACGAACGGATTTAATGTGTCAATTCCGGTTCTTACATAATCTATCAATCCAACCATTGGAGAAAGTTGGGTTATGCAGGATTTTAACTTTAGGTCACCTACGGTATCCCTAATAAACTGTACCCCCTCCCGCAATGCTTGGGCCCTCGTGACAGGTTTTGAATATTTTTCAGCCAAACATACAGGATACATAAAATCGGTATTAAAAAGTTCAAATCCCAAGTCCATAAAATGAGTTAAAACTCCCTTGAGATATTTTTTGACTTCATCGTTAGTCGGATCCAAAACCTCAAGGTCTATATCGTTGGACAAGTTATCTACCGGGCTTGTCCATCTTCCTTCAAAATGTTTTTTGTGGCTGCTTTTCAAAAGCCAACTTGCGTGGTGGTCATGAAGTTTGGTAGCAGGGCTTATTGCAAAGGGAGAAATCCATATAGCAGGCTTATAACCAAGAGCTTCAATCTTGCTTATAATTCGTTCAAAACCTTTTGGAAACCGATCCTTATAATCCAACCAGTCACCAAAATATTTTGTATAACCTGCATCGAGCTCAAAATAATCAAGATTGAGATGTTCTGACATCTTCTCGATAGCGTCTAACTCATTGTTTATTATTTTGTCGTCTATCTTATTCTCATTCCAATAATATGAATTACACATCGCTCGGATTGGTGGGGCGACTTTTTTTACATTCATATGTTTCGCCAGGCTTTCAGCAAAATCTTTTTTAATTTTGCTCTCCTCCCCAACCGCAAAAAATATTTTCTCGCTTTTTACAACTTGTCCCGGACTTAAAGTTAGTCCGTCGTATTGGCATGTAACCCTAACCCTTGTCCCACCCTCTTCTTTTTTAACAAAAATTTGAGAGAACTGATCAGCGGTGGTAACCGCCCCGATAAACAAATCACCTCCATACATTTTTATTAACGTAAACCACTCGCTAATAACTGAGTTTTCTATATATCCATACTCTTTCTTAAACGAAAAATGATTCTGGTCCCGTTGCAGGAACAGTTTGGTTTCTTTCGTGGGCTCATCGGGGTTTTTCCAAGAAACTTCACTGCACTGAAGCCAGCCATGTTCCAAGACTTTTTCGATTTTGCTGGGAAGAATAAAATCCGCAACCACAAAAGAAAAAATCTTAACCGGTTTATTTGAAGTGTTTCGCGCCCGTAGTTGAAGTATTAAATTGTTATTTTCTTTTGAAATAATTCTGTCTATCTGAAGATTATCATCCCCTAAAATTTCATAACTTGAATTCTCGATATCCTTGAGCATTAAATTATAATAACACAACTATCTTGAAGGGTTACGAAGGGGAAATTTTTCTTTCACTTTTATGTCCAAATTCTCTATCTTTTTAACAATCTTAGAATTCATTATTTTATTTTTGATTACCAGCTCCCTGGCACTAACTTTGGATGGTGACGCCAGAACGTTTCTGAAAAGGAATGATAACACAAGTCCGACAACTGCGAGCCTTACAATAAAACCTTTTGATCTATAGAAAGGTACATACTTCGTGTTTAATGCCCGCATCGAATTAATTGCTATTGCCTTTTGATACAAACCCTGCATCTTTACAACAACTTCGTCGATATCGTGTTTTTTGGCTATTTTTACACTTTCTTTACCCATTTTAATCATCAATTTTTTATTTGAGAGAATCTTAATCACCCTGGTTGCAAATGAAGCTGGGTCATCCGGGTTGAATAGGTATCCATTGACACCTTCTCTTACAAGCTCTGGAGTTGCCCCAGCATTAGCCGCCACTACCGGTAAACCGGACGCTAACGCTTCTAATACTGCTAAACCTTGTGTCTCTATTACCGAAGCGGTCGCTAGGAGATTTACTCTTCTATATAATTCCGCTACTTTTTGTTCCGGCAAAAAACCCTTAAAACGTACATGTCCTCTAACTCCTAAATTTCTAGCCATGTTTTTAAGATTTTGCATTTCTAAACCAGATCCAACAATAATTAAATTCACTCTCATCTTCTTTAAGATATCCGGTAAAGCTTTTATTACTACATCGACTCTTTTTGCTGAATCCAATCTCCCAACTACTGCGATTGTAGGAACTTGCTTCTGATTTGACCTGTTCGATTTAAATTTCTTTATATCAACGCCATTTGAAATTGTTAAGATCTTCTTCTCAAAACCATGTTTTTCAGCAAAATAGTTGGCAGCTGTGTCTGTTGGCACTGTAAAGATATCAACCTTCTTCCAAATCGAATAAGAGAAAGTGTGCGAAATATCGTTAATAAATTTCCATGAAAAATGAGGCAATTTCAAGGTGCGTACAAAATCCTCTGCCATAAAATGGCCAGTTGCAACAGTAGAAATTCCCAACCTTTGTGCGCATACACTCGCCAAACGCCCAATCGACAAATTGGTCTGTACATGGACCACGTCTGGTTTAATTTCAGTAAGTATTTTGGAAATTTTGTTTTTTAATAGCAACGAAGGTGAATATCTAGCACTCTTGTAAAAAGGTATCTGAATAGACCCCATTCCAAATATTGTCACAGACCCCTCCCTATATGTTTTATCGCGAAACGATTTCGAAGGTGCGATTATAAAAACCTGATTACAAGCCTCAGACAACTTCTGAGATAGCCTACGGGTAGACACCTCAATACCACCGGTCTGTGGATAGTAAAAATCTGTCGCAAAAATTATCTTCATTTTATATCTGGATTCTCTATCTGTTTATCTGCATATTTACTGACTAAGTGACCAATCACAATTAGTATTATCGTTACCAATATAAAGCCTATTATAGAGTAGTCAACAACTTTGCCAAGATTACTCACCGAGTGGCCTAAATAGTAGCCGATCATTAAGAAAATAAGTGCCTTCGGCAGTTCGATTAATGTACCCAGCTTTAAATACTCATTCAGAGGAATCTTTACTATTCCCGCCGTTATTAAAAAGACACTACCGACCGCATGCGCAATTTTACCAAAAATTATTGCCTTTTTTCTGTTTTTGACAAACAATTCCTCAGCTCTTTTTATGCTCTTATCGTTAATTCTAAAAAACATTAATGCTTTATCTAACTTTTTACGAGGTGTCAATCTTCCTATAAAATAATAGACAATATCTCCCAAAATATTAGCTGATATCAAAATTAGATAGGCGGGTATAAAACTCATAAAGCCAATGGCGATCATAAATCCGGCGACAACCGCCACTGCCGGACCCTCAAGAAAGGCAACAGGAAACAAGATTGCGTATCTGAATTTAAAAAGAAGATCTATTATCTCCGGTGTGGTCAAATGCATACCCATATTGTAAGCCAAATGACAATATTTTGTCTTGTGTTTCCCTATTTCTGACAGTTTGGGCAAACATAAGTCCCGCGCCCGCCGAGAAAATATTTAATAAATTTAGCCTTATGACAACGGCCGCAAAGTTCTCCTTCATGTCCATAAGCCAACGTATGATTTTGATATTTTCCCTCTTTCCCATCCGGCGTCACAAATGCAAGCTCACTTGCCCCTCCGTATTTTAACCCTTCTCTTAATACAGTTAATATTGCTTCATATAATTCTTTAGCCTCTTTTCCTTCTACACTATTCGCTTTTCGCTTTGGATTAATTTTGGCAAGCCAAAGCGCATCGTTTGCATAAATATTCCCCACCCCCCCCACTTTCGTCTGGTCCATAAGAACGATTTTAATTGGACGGGAAGTTTTGGATAATATTTGTTTGAACAAATCCAAGGTTAGAAGAGAGGGTTTACCCTGAGGCTTGCCGAAGGGCTCTGGTCCCAGTTTATCTATAAACCTATCCGCTATCACCTGTCCGCTATCCACAATTTTTATCCACCCAAAACGACGAACATCGTTGTAATACAAAACACCATCGTGATCTAATTTGAAAATTACCAAAGTATGTGGCCCGGGGATACCTCCGATAACTTTAGCGGATAGCGTATAGGGTTTAGGTAAATTTGGACCACGATAAATATATTGGCCAGTAAGTTTTACGTGTGTAAGGATTGAATAACCATTATCAAGATCTATCACAGAAACTTTCCCAAATCTTCTGATTCCTGTTATCTTCCCTCCTATGATATCTTTTCGAATTTCGTATTTCGGATTTCGAATTTCTACGCCAAGTATCTTGTGCCCGACAAGGAACTTTGCAAGCTGAAGTTTCATTGACTCGACCTCTGGTAATTCCGGCATTGTTTTTTAAAATTTAAATCTAATTAACTCCAAAATACTCTTTCCAAAAAATATTACTATTACTGTAGATACAAAAGTAGAAACAAAACCTATCAAATATTTATTCTTTGATCGCGGGAACAAGAATCTAATTGTTAAAGCCAAAAATATCGGCCCACCCAATATTCCTACAATTATGCAAGCTAAAAATTTTCCATATTTTATATAACTTTTTAAATACTTTTTTTCCTTTTTGTCTTGACTGCCTTGTAGGTTCTTAAAAAACGGAAGGAAATTCTGATGAGAAAAAAGATATAGGAAAGCAAACACAGAAACAGAACCAAAAATTAATGAAGAGAAAAAAGAAATATAAATATTTGGATTGGTAATAAATTTAACAACAAACAAGTTGGAAATAAGAAAGTAAACTACTACGAAAGCAATTGCCTGGAGTTGTACCAACCTAAAAAGCCTATTTTTCGTTTTGGGCATGGGTGTCAACAAATTGTAGCATTTCGCGTTTAAATCTTTCCTTGCTAAATTTTTTTGCTTGAGAGACACAGTCTTCAGATTTAAATTTCATCTTCTCAGATTTTTTAACAGCAGCAATCAAACTTTCAATCGTCCTTTCTTTAAAAAACACCCCAGTCTTGCCGTCAATAATAGTTTCGAGCGGGCCGCCTTGGGCTAATGCGATTACGGGAGTCCCTGCTGCCATAGTTTCTACAGGGACGATTCCAAAATCCTCATGTTCTGATGGATAAATAAAAGCTTTTGCATTTTTCATTAAATCCAATTTTTCGTCTTCCGTCACTTCGCCCAAAAATTTAATATTTGCACCGGCATCTTTTTTAAATTGGTCCAAACCATACGAAGCAAAAGTTCCACCAAAAACATTTAGTTTATAACCTAATTTTGTAAAAGCTTTTATTGCAATATCGTGTCCTTTGTGGCGTGATACCCTGCTCCCAATTAGGTAGTAGTTTCGAGTTTCGGATTTCGAGTTTCGGATTTCGAGTTTGGGTATCTCCACAGGTGGATAAATTACTGTAGCTTCTCTGTTATAAAACCTTCTAATCCTCCCTGCCACCTCCTTTGAATTAGCTAACACGTAGTCTGGAATTTGTGCAGCGCGTTTGTCAAGAATCCTTAGAAAGAACATCGGGATCTGACCCAGTGCTAATAACATCCTGCGGAAAATATTATTTCTCCAGTCATTTGCAACAGGATAGCCGTACAGATATCTAGGAGGTGTATGATAATAACACACTAGAGTACTTTTTTTATTCATTCGTATAAAATTTGGGCTTGTGTACGTGCCGGCAGATGACACTACCACAACGTCATACTTTGTTAAATCCATCGTCGAGAATACAAACGGAGCTATAAACCTAAACAAACTTATAAGCTTTGCGTTAAATGGGATTTTTTGCAAAAAAGAAGTTCTTATATCCCATTTCTCGACACGCGTTCTATGCGGACCTAAAAATTCCGGCAAAAAAACCGTCGTATAAACTGGGGCATCGGGCCAAATTTCAAGCATGGCCTCCACTACCCTTTCCGCCCCACCATATTCTTTTAAATAATCATGTACTATGGCAATTTTTAATTTCTTCATTTCTATTACATCACTTCAATACTATATAGTATTGAAGTATTTTAGTCAGAATAATGACCCTTGTTTTTCCTCTTCAATTTTGCGTCCGACGTCTTGAATTCTTTTAGTCAGTGTTTTAAATCCGAATTCTTCAAATAAGTTTAATACGTTTTGTCCGGCGATGTTCCACTTTCCCATTCCTTCGAAATCAATATCTATTGGAACATTTCGATCTATCGTCGCCAAGAAATAAGATTGATCAGCCGACTTCTTCCCTTTCTCAAGTTTCTCTCTCAATTTACCAGGCAATTTGTCCAAATCCTTATATATCTGTTCTATTGTTCTAGAACACTGTAACAGATTGATCGCTGTTTTTGGCCCAATACCAGGAACTCCAAAATAATTATCGGAGGTATCTCCCGTCAGCGCCTTGAGGTCAACAATTTGAGTTGGTGGAACCCCCATTCTCTCAATCGTATCCACCTCTCCATATAACTTTGCATTCAATATTCCTGCAACCGGCATGTAAAGTTTTATATTAAGTTTGTCATCTATAAGTTGTAATTGATCTCTGTCTCCGGTCACTATCACAACTCCGTCAAATTTCGGATTTCGGATTTCGGATTTCGGATTTTTGGTCGCTTGCTCAGCAAGCGTACCAATCACATCATCCGCTTCAAACCCCGCTTTTGAATAAACAGGAATTCCGGCTGCAGTTAAGAATTCTCTGGCTTTTTCAAACTGGCAAGAGAGTTCACTGGCCATTGGCGGACGCTGGGCTTGGTATGTGGGTAATTCTTTTTGTCTAAAAGTCGGCTCTTTTCTGTCAAATGCCACGGCAAAATGTGTCGGTTTAATTTCTCCGATTACCTTAAGAAGCATAGAGGTAAGACCGTAAACCGCGTTTATAGGTTCCCCTTTTGGGGTGGTCAAGGGGGGAATGGCATGAAACGCCCGATGCATTATGGCATTCCCATCGATGATTACCAATTTAGAAGACATGAAGCTATTTTACCACCATATAGCATAAAGCATAAAGCTTATTACTACTTCGCACCAACTATCTTTTCAAACTCGTCCCTATCAAGTGTTTCTTTAATCATTAAAGCCTCAGAAACTTTATCCAAAATCTTTCTTTTTTCTTTAACCATTTTTACTGCGACTTTGTAACAAAAATCAAGTATTTTCTTGACTTCATTATCTATTTTTTCCAAAAACGCAGGTGAGTTTTTTGCACCTTCATACCATTCCATCTGACCAAAGTCCCCCATTCCCATATCGTCTCCAAAATTCATTGGTCCCAACTCACTCATTCCAAATTCAACAACCATTGCCCTAGCGATTTTGGTTGCCTGAGCGATATCATTACTCGCGCCAGAAGTCATCTCATTAAAAATAAGTTCCTCGGCGGCTCGACCTCCTAGCATTGCTGTAATTTGATTTAGGAGTCTCGATTTCGTTTCATGGGTTCTATCCGCGGCCGGAGGAATTAATGTGTGTCCCAAACTCATTCCCCGGGCAACGATTGAGATTCGGTGAACCGGATCCATCCCTTTCAAAAACCGTGTAACGATTCCATGTCCTGCTTCGTGGTATGCGGTGATTTTTTTATCTTCGTCGCTTTGAAGCCTCTTTTTTGCCGGTCCAAGTTTTACTTTTGTAGCAGACTCTTCAATATCCTCCATTGTAATTTCCTCTTTACCGTTTCTGGCCGCCCCGATCGCAGCTTCGTTGAGCATGTTCTCTAAATCCGCTCCGGAAAATCCTACAGTTCTGTCCGCAACTCTGCCCCAATCGATTTTCTTTGCAAATTTTTTACCTTTTGCATGGATCAAAAGAATTGCAAGTCGTCCCTCTTTGTCCGGCATATCCAATACCACCCGTCTGTCAAACCTCCCGGGTCTAAGAAGTGCCGGGTCAAGAAGATCTCCGCGGTTTGTGGCAGCAAGAACCACAACATTATCGTTCGGTGTAAACCCGTCCATCTCGACCAATATCTGATTTAGTGTTTGTTCACGCTCGTCGTGTCCACCCATCATTCCGCGGCCGCGAGACCTTCCAATTGCGTCAATTTCGTCAATAAAAATTATTGAAGGAGCGCTTGCCTTTGCCTGGCCAAAAAGATCACGCACTCGGGAGGCCCCAACGCCAACCAGCATTTCCATAAATTCCGATCCGGCCATACTGAAAAATGGAACTCCTGCCTCTCCCGCCACGGCCTTTGCCAAAAGAGTTTTACCAACTCCGGCGGGGCCAAAAAGAAGTGCTCCTTTGGGAGTTCTAGCACCCATCTTTCTATATTTTGACGGGAATTTAAGAAAGTCTACAAGCTCTTCGAGTTCTTTTTTGGCTTCATCGACACCGGCAACATCTTTAAAAGTTGTATCTTGTTTACCTTTGGCAAAAATTTTTGCTCTGCTTCTACCGAAGGAGAAAATATCCTGAGCGCCCTTGCTTTGAGCCCTCATAATATAGTAGAAGAAGGCCGCCATAAGAATTAAAGGTAAAACAATTCCCGCTATATCTGCAAGAGTTTTTGTTAAAGATTGGTCAAGAACTGCAAATTTTACGCTTGTAGGGTCAATCCCCGAATCTTTAAGAAGCTGGCTAAACCCTTCTGAATCTTCTTTTGTGGACAACTTCGTAGTTCCATCTTTGTATGTCACAATCATCTTATTAGCCTGAATCTGGACTTTATCCACTTTATTCGACTTGATATCGTTTAGGAGTTGGGAAATTTCTACATTATTGTCACCACCAGCCATTTGAACTCCGGTCACAACAAGAGGAATCACAAAAAATATTACAAGGAAGCCCAAAGCAACCGTCCAAAGATTGATTTTTAACTTGAATTGGACTTGCTTCTTTCCACTTGGGTTTTTGGTTTTGAGTAATTGTTTCGGATCCATTCGAACGTCAATTATATCCTATTATCTTACTTTTGTCCCATCCGGAACTTTTTCCTGAAGATTAAACAAAACTGTAGGAGTTTCTTCCTGAACTTTCTTATCTTCCGAGGTGTCCCCCGGACAGGCCATAATCATCATCGCCTCGGAGAGTTCTTTATCAGGACCGATTGGCCGGGGTTTTAAGTTGACTACAAATGGAAATTGTTTGCCGACAAGATCTTCGGGTTTGAAGAACTTCATGATACCGGAAAAACAAATCCTCGTGGATTTGCCGTCCGTAGCTTCAGCGAAGGAGGGCCCAAAATCTACTTCCAACCTAATTACCCAATGACTCCACTCAGGAACTTCTGCTTTAACAACAGTTCCGATTCTTATATCCACTGCTTCAAACTGATCGAATGAAATTTCGTCCATGTCAAAAATAATCGATCTTCATAGCTTTTCTTACTTTTTGCATTGTTTCTTTAGCAACATTTCTCGCTTTTTCTGTTCCCACTTTAAGAATTTTGTTTAATTCTTCCGAATTATTTTCAAAGTCTTTTCTTCTCTCTCTAATCGGTTTGAGAAAATCATTAAGAGCGACAAATAATTTTTCTTTAACTTCAACGTCCCCCACAGTCCCTTTTTGATAACGATCTTTCAAGTCTTCCACCTCATCTTTATCGGGATTAAAAACATCGTGATAAATAAAAACAGGGTTTCCTTCAACTTTGCCCGGGTCTGTGGCATGAATTCTGGTAGGATCCGTATACATTCCCATTACTTTTTTCTTCAACTCTTCTTCGCTGTCGCTTAGATAAATTGCATTCCCCAAACTTTTGCCCATTTTACTATTTCCGTCAATTCCTGGGAGGCGTTTAACTTCCCCCACCAATGCTTCCGGTTCTACAAAAACGTCACCATATAATGAATTGAATTTGCGGACGATCTCTCGCGTTTGCTCGATCATGGGAACCTGGTCCTCTCCCACTGGAACAAGGTCTGCATTGAAAATTGTAATGTCGGCAGCTTGGGAAACCGGATACATTGCAAAACCTGCGGGAAGAGATTTTTCAAACCTTTTTTGTTTTATTTCATCTTTAACAGTAGGATTTCTTAAAACGCGCTCAAGAGTAACCAAATTGAGGTAATAAACTGTAAGCTCCGCAATTTCCGGTATCATAGATTGAATTAAAATTGTGGTTTTAGTTGGATCAATTCCAACCGCAAGATAATCAAGAAGGACTTCGCGAATACTCGCGCGGACTTTTTCGGGATTTTCAAAGTTGTCGGTTAGCGCTTGGACATCTGCGATCATCACAAATTGGTCATAACTATCCTGAAGCTTTACTCTATTCTTCAAGCTCCCAACATAATGCCCCAGATGCATTTTGCCTGTGGGCCTATCACCGGTTAAAATTCTCTTACTATCTGATAGCAAGCTTTGCTTATTATCCATGACTAAGTTTATCACGAATACCTAACACTAACTTTACATTCATCTCACTCAACATATTTCTGAGAAACTACAACACTGTGAGTGTTCATCGAATTTTCGAAGTGAACCGCTCCCCCTGTATGGCCACTACCTCCTCGTAGGAAGGTGGTAAATCTAAGACACTGGAAACAAATTTTTCTCCCATATTCCCTGTGCCGGCAACAGGGATCGAACCTGTGACCTGACGCTTATGACAGGAGCCCGACTCCTGTCTGTTGCGCATTTGGTGCCAGGGGAGGGATTCGAACCCTCGACCTCAGCGTTATAACAGAAATGAAATTCCTGTTAGCAATAAATTTGGTGACTGGGGAGAGATTCGGACTCTCGACCCCGGCGTTATGATTGCCGTGCTCTAACCAACTGAGCTACCCAGTCAAATTTATTTCATGATTGCCACGCTCTAACCAACTGAGCTACCCAGGCTCCAAATATGTATCATGAAACGTCCGCTACTACCACTGACCTGCCCGCAATGCTTCCGCCCACAGCTACGCAGTTGCTGGCGGATGCAGGCGGGGCTACCCTGACATACGGCTATTTTAGCATTTCACACTCAAATGACCAATAGCTTGCCTCATACTACTATAACTCGAATTATGGTAGCGTGGTTTTGGTTTTGGAGTTACACGAACAAAATGTTATAATTCCGAGGTTAGATACATGCGGGGTAGTGTACAGTGCACGAAAGGCTCATAATCTTTCAGGTCAGGCGCAACTCCTGACCCCGCAACAAACAGAAAAACACGGTTCGTCTGAACGTGGATTCATCCAAGAATCTGGGGAGGTTATTTTTGGAGCAAGAATAGATTTACCCATTTCTTCCAATTAGGATCAGGCAGGGCTTCCTGCTCAGTTTCTAGTTTTGGCGCCAAACTTCTTAAAACCTCCTCATTGGGCAAAACAACTATTGTTTCCCCCGTCTTAACCAGTCCAAGCTTATTCCTAATCTCTTTATCTATAAACTCGGGTTTTTGAGCCTGGGCAACTTGGTTGGCAAGAATCTCATTGGCGGCTTTCATCTTTACAATTTTCGCCTTTTCGGCAGCAATTTCCCCTCTAATCCTCTTAACTTTACCTATATTTTGAACCAAAGAAAGGGTCAAAAGCACGACCAAAATCCAAATAACGTACCCGCCAAGCTTATCAAACTTAACTTTTAGCCTCTTGACAAAATCGTTTTTCATAGGTAAATTACATCCTGTAATGTTGACATTCACAAAATATGAGGTATAATTAGCCTCTAAGCATATAGTATGACACAAGATACAATCAAAAATCTGCTTCCCAAATTTATAGAGTCCCTCAAAGTTAAAGGGCGCTCTCCTGCGACTATTCTTGCATATAGAAGCGATCTTGAACAACTTACCGGCTATTTGTTAAAAAGGGAAAGAGCCACCCCCGATCAGGTAAAACCAGAGGATTTGGATTCATTCCGTGACCAGCTTTTGGCCGACAAATACACACCCAAGTCCGTTAGCCGCAAGCTAAACGCCGTTAAGACATTTTTTAGATGGATGATTACAGAAAACGCAATCAGCTTTGACCCAAGTTCCTCTGTTGCCCACCCTAAGATTGACAATGCCTTACCCAAATTCCTCTCACAGCTTGAGTACAGGGCCCTCAGGGACGTAGTAAGAAACGATGTCAGAATTGCGGCCATAGTCGAACTTATCCTACAAACCGGCCTTAGAATCTCTGAGGTTGCAAATCTCAAGATTGAACGTTCAACAGACGGATCTCTTAAAATTGAATCTTATGCCACCCAACCGGAAAGAACAGCTCCTTTGAACAAACCGGCCCAAGAGGTTCTTGATTCTTATATGAAAATTAGGCCTAAATCCGATTCCCCTTATGTTTTTATCAGCAAAAACGGTAAACCACTGGCAGTAAGAAACATCAGGGCCTCAATTTCCAGATACATGCAAAGGGCCGAACTTCCAAGTTATTCTGTAAACGATTTAAGAACAACTTTTATGGTGGAAAATCTTAAAGCCGGAGTGGATATTGTCCTTCTTTCTCAGGTTTCAGGACACAAGCGTCTTTCTACTACTGAAAGATATCTGGAGCTTGCCCAAATAACCGAACCTGGAAAGAAACAAACCCTTATAGAACTCTAATTTGCCCAATTAGACTAATTAGTCCAATTTGCCAAATTTGTTTTCCCTGCGCTTCTTAAACAAGTTTTCCCTAAATCCACCCTCTTGTACGAATTTTTGTTCTTTTGCCCTTATAAGTTGATCTAACAAATAGCCCTGTTTCATACACAAACAAACCATTAAATTTGCAAAGTTTTCAGAGTTGTTGTAGTCTAAATTGGTCCACTTTGACAAATTGGACAAACTAGTTTCCTTGCTAATTGTTTCTTTAAAACTTCTAATTTTTAACACTCTCGGATCATTTTTATCCCAAATTGGTAAATGCCGTTGCCTTAAATAGTCTTCATAGTCTTCTGAAAGTTCCGAGTAAGAAGCCCTACTAACACTGGTAAGCATCATGTCCGAGGCTGAAGAAATTTCCTTAGAGCCTTCGACTATGTTTTGTTTGCCACTTCTCCCGGCCTGAACCATTTGCTCAACGGTTCTTTTGAACTTCAAATCAAATAAATATTTATCACAAAAAATAACAGTAAAATCAAAAATTGTTACAGATAGCCTGTAAACAAGAAGGTTTTTGTAGCCACCCATATACCCAAGTTAGACTAATTAGCCAAATTGGTCAAATTTAATTCTGTGTAGGCCTGAATGGAGTCGAACCATTGTCACCTGTTTATAAGACAAGTGTCCTAACCGTTGAACGACAGGCCTGTAATGAGGCTATTATACCATTCTGAAGCTGCTTTGTATCCCTACTTAGTATCTTAGTATCTAATCACTTAGTATCTTTCTTAAAAGCCTGTGGCATTTCTTCCCAATCTCTGTGTTTCCTAACTTTGAGATTTTTCTTCCAAATGGCTTCGAGAGCGGAAACATCCAGTTTGAGTTTTTTAGCCAATCCGAGTATGCCAACCATGTCTTTGGGGAAACACGCTCCCCCGAATCCCATATCGCCATCCGGCCCGGGAACCCCGAGGTGTGTGCCAATTCTTGGATCACTTTCGACCGCTTTTTGAACATCCAAATAATTTGCCCCGACCTTTTTAGACAATTCGTAAAATTCATTGGCAAGAAGGACTTTACTGGCCAACATCAAATTGCTCATATACTTAATTACTTCCGCGCTAGTGGTGTCAGTAACAACGTATGGCTGATTCTTTGAAAGGATCGTTTTATAAATTTTTATTACTTTTAAGGCAACATCTTTTGATTCTGCCCCGATCACGGTTCGTGAAGGATTAAGAAAATCATGGTTTGCATTTTTTTGAGTAAGAAACTCCGGATTCATAATAAAGTTGATCTTTGGATACTTGATGGCCAATTTCTTTGCTGTACCAGGCAGTGATGTAGATTTGATAATTAAAACTTTATCCTCCGTAGCTTTAGCGGAGGAGGACAAAATTTCCGCGACTTGGTCAACCACACCAATAACTATACCCATGTCCATTCCGGAGTAATCTTCAAATATCGGGGTTGGAACACAGACAAAAACGAAGTCTGACTTCTTTACAACCTCCTCCAGCGTATTTGGAGATTCCTTGAATTTGTCATACCAAAAAACCTTGTTTTTTGGATTTGACACAAAACCTTCTCCTGTAGCCCGCCCAACAAAACCGTAGCCAATAACACCGATATTCATATGATTAGATACCCGATACTAGGATATTAAAAGGAAAAACTCAAGTAGTGAAGTTGCCAGTATCTAAGTATCTAGGCTCTAGTCTCCCCCGTCAGAGCTTCGCTCTGCGGGTTATCTCCGCTTCCACTAATTTTTCGTCTCGTCCATATTTAAGACGGCTCATTTCTTTTATGATTTCTGCAATTCGTTCACTCTCGGCGGCTTTTTGTTTACTCATGTCTTTTGTAAGGTCCATTGAAAAAGGAGGAACGGGTTCGTTGCTAACTATTGTTTTACAAAACGCATGATAACGCTCAACATTAAGTAAATCATCTTCACCGAAAACGGGAGCAAATTCGTGAGCCAAATAATTAGCATCTGTTACACCAACTCTGAAAGCGACAATCGTACCAACATTTCCGAAGACTGCGTTTTTAACCTCTTCTTCAACTTGCCCTATAAACTGGTTGGCGACACAAAGCCCAAGCCGGTACTTACGGGCCTCTGACAAAATTACAGCAAAATCTGGTGTGGCAAAATTCTGAAACTCGTCTACGTAGAAATAAAAGTCCTTTCTTTGTTCCATCGGCATATCCACCCTGCTCATGGCAGCCATTAAAACGCGTGGAACAAGGATTAGTCCTAAAAAGTTTGAGTTTTCCTCTCCTAAACTTCCTTTGGCTAAATTAATTAAAAGAATTTTTCCTTCATCCATAACTTTACGTAGATCAAAAGAACTTTGAGATTGCCCGATTATGTTTCTAATTAATTTATTTGTAACGAATCTTCCGAACTTTGATGTAATGTAATCCAAAACTTCTGATTTATGAAAGTCGGAAGTCTGGGCAATTTGATCTGTCCAATAACGTCTAATAATCGGGTCTGTAACTTTTGGCAAAAGCTCTTGAACAAACTTTGAGTCGGTCAGAATCCTCATAATTTCGACAAATGTGCTTCCCGGCTCGTACATTGCCGTAAGCATGGCATTTCTGACTGCATGTTCAAATCTGGGCCCTACAATTCCCGTTTTGTAGGGGTCAAAAAGTTTGTACATCATGTTAATTACAGCTGTTGCGGCAAAATGCTTTTCGTCCTCGGTTCTGGCTTCAAGAAGATTAAGCCCTAAAGGCCTTTCAGTGTCACTGGGATTAAAATAAATTACATCTTCGGCCCTCTCCGGCGGAACCATTTTTAAAATATCTTCAATCGCGTCACCGTGAGGATCCATAAAACAAACACCTTTCCCCTCTTTAATATCCTGAATAACCATATCCTTCAAAATCTCAGACTTTCCGGTTCCGGTTTTTCCGATGATGTAAACATGCCTCATTCTGTCTTCATTTCCCAAAAATACCGGACGCTTTATTCCTCTGTAATTGCTTACCCCCAAATAGAGACCTTCCGTTGGAATTTGTGCCGGGGCCGGCGCTGTTTTTGAATTTAACCAAAAAATGTGAGGTGTTGTTATCTGTCTATTGGGAAAATGAAAGATCGTGGCAAGTTCTTCGGAATTTAAAATTGATGTGTGATTCCCAAAAAGATTGAACATTGGCTGGTACCTGTAAAGAAAATCTTCCATAAACGATCCCTTTCTCCATATTTTTCTGCTTTTTAGGTTGTTTAAGTCACCGGCAAACAGGGCAAAGGCCCCTGCAATATTCGTTACATGGCTTTTTGCTGAATCTTCATCGGTCGAAACGACCACAATGCGAACAGAGGTTTCAAAACCGGGTTTTGCGATTTTATTTTCAACAGCCTCTAAGGTCTTTGCAGGGGTAGAATATTTTGCCTTTTCGGGGTCGCTTTCCTGTTTTTTAGTATCGGAGATAAACTTTCCCCCTTCTTTTTGCCAATCGCTTTCCGCAGGTGAAAGTAGCACCTGGATAACAGCCGCCTCTTCAGGGCCCATTTTGGCCAAAGCCGAGGTAATGGCGCTCATTGGATCCGTGGGTAAATCTTTAAAGGTTTTGATTGGATAAAAATTGCCTTTACCCAGTTGGAATGACTTATAAGCAACTCTGCCCTCTTTTGTAAAAACGTTATATTCGTCAATTTCAATTATCTCAGCATCTGCGTATGCGCCGTTAATTTGTTTTTCTACCAAATCCTTTATTTTCTTGGGACACCAAACATAAAACCTGATATCTTCCTGTTTGGCAACAATTTCAAAAGAAACTGTGGGTTGAATTGAAAACTTCTGTTTCCAACCCCCCTTCTTTAAGGTGTAAAGCGATGAAAACAACTGCTCCATCACATCAATTTTTGATTCGTTATTCCTGGGAAGCGCCACCTGCAAAAGAACCGAATCAATTGATGCCTCTTCCCTATTCTTATTCTTAAAAAATATAAAAATTGCATACCCCAGAGCCGATAGCATTAAAATCAAGACCGCAATCGCGATCGCTGCAAACAATATGCCGGTAAAATTTATCTGATCTATAAACATATTTAGAAACCTAGCCGCCAGTATCTAGTATCTAGTTACTAGTATCCGTCGGGCGTAGCCCGAGTACCTTCCAACCAAAATGCAATGCCTTTTTGATCACTCGCAGCCAAAAAACCCCAAGCCATGTCGCTCCCAATGTTGTGTCCCCTTTGGACCAGGCTGTAAGAGCAACTGTATCTGCAGGAGGTTGAACAGTAATTACTTGGGTCGGAGGAGTTTGGATGACGGGAACTCCTTTATCGTTTTTAACCTGAGCTTTAAAATTTTTCTGCACCACCTTGATCCCACTCCCCGAAAGAGTTTCGGGAACAACAAACTCCTCTTGTCGCTCAACAACTTGAGGAACTTCCGGTCTTAATGTTTCAGGGGTGGCAGCCATACAACCTTATTGTAAAACTTCCATAGCTTTTTAGCTATGGCTTTTTAGCTCTAGCCTAGGAGGCTATAGTAGCATCTTGAGCTTCTTGTCTAAAGTAAGTAGTTTAGTCTTATTTGCTCTAGTAAGATATAAATATGAGGCATCGTAAAAACTGAGACTATTCTTTATCGAAAGATTTAAAACTTTTTTCCTATCTATATCTACATAGACAATTCTAGTTTTTTCAAACGCGTGTAGTACATCGTTTATCGAACCCTTCTTAATTCTTTTGTTAACTATTGCGCTTTTTATACTATTTAAAACTTCAAACTCTAATAATTTGGGTGCAAAAAAGTTGTTTTTTTCGTCAACTAATAGTTTGGCGTTTGCTTTTGCCACCTGAGTTCCTTGTTCATCTGGAAGTAATACTGATAGTAAAAATGAAGCATCTAAAACAAAATTTTTAATATTTGCGGCCATATTCAATCAGAGCTTTGTAATCAATAGGTATTTCGGGGTGAAGAACAGCTTTCCAAGACTTCTTTATTGCTAGCTCCAAACTTTTGTTAATACCACCTTTTACCACCCTAGCTTTGTATGTCTTTTTAACAGCATGTCTCACAAGCTCCCCTATTGTTTTATTGGACTCTCTGGCTAAATTGGTAAGCATCGCATGATCTTCCTCCGTGAACAATACATTAGTGCGTTTAGTTAACATACATATAAAGTAACATGTTACTTAAAGTTTGTCAAGTCCTGTGCTGTATAATTGATTCATGGAACCTGAAGAACTTTCGGAAAAGATAAAGGGTGGAAAACCGAAGGAAACAATTGCTAATGCAGTATGCTGAAATAAACAATGTGTTGGACTTTAGGCTGAAGCCTGAATTAAAAGAGACGCTAGATAATATTCATAAGCAACTAAAAATGCTGGATGGCGTTTTCGAAAAACTCTCGATAGAATATTTTAAGCAAGATTCATTTTGAACTTTTCCAAAAATTTTCTTTAACTTTATTTTTGAAGTTTTCGCTTCTCGCCATCATAAACAGATAATCAGACAGGCGATTTATATACATCATTAACTCGCTAGGTACTTTGTACTCTGTACTCTGTACTACCAGAGCACGCTCAGCACGGCGACAGATGGCACGCGCATAAAAGAGCTGTGAAGCTCTTGGAGTTCCCCCGTAAAAAATGAAGTTTTTTTGGACGGGCAACTCTCCCTCCCATTTATCAATCTCTTTTTCCAGTTTTTTAGTTTTTGTTTTAGAAAACCTCAGGTTTGCCCCGGCAAGAATTGAATTTATCGTAAAAAGATTCCCCTGTATTTCTTCTATTTTTATTGCAGTTTTTTTCTCACTTAATATCTTAGTATCTTTATATCCTAATATCTCTGCTTTTATTATTCCCAAAAAAGAATTCAGTTCGTCAATGGCGCCAATCGCTGCGATCGTACAAGAATCTTTACGTATGCCAACGAGTTGACCGGATTTTTTATCAAAAACCTTTGTAGTTCCTTCATCTCCTGTTTTTGTGTAAATTGACATGAAGTATTATAACTCAAAACTCAAATATCAAAATTCAAATCTATATCTAAAATTTAAAATCCAGAACAGTTTTGAGATTTGAGATATTAGATTTGAGTTCATATTCAGAATGCTTTCAGCATTCTGAATGTCCGCACACATGGCACTTTGCACAACCCTCTTCATAAACTAGGGCGCTACTTCCGCAGGAAGGGCAAATGTCTCCGGCTTTAACAGGTGCCTGAGCAAACAAAGGTGAGGGCGCGGCAGGAACGGGTGCTGAATCGACTAAAGCCGTGTCCATTGGTACTGCACCATCTGCCAAAACAGTCATTCCAACCTGCAAAGTAACCCCGTTTACAGCATCGTGTTTGTCAGCCCCGAAACCAAAATGAAGAGATATCGCCCGTGCCACAGCATCGGGAAGCGATCTTATTTTATTCGGTCCAAACCCCACCGATCTGCCTCCGCCAATTCCTTTAAGTTGTTCCATAATCTCACGCGCCCGCTCGATAGGAGGCTTGTGATTTCCAAATCTGAGAGTTGTAGAAATCATACGACCCAATGCCTCGGCAAGGGCAGCCACCTCACTTCCCGCCTTCCCTATGGTAATAAATACCTCAAAAGGATTTCCCAGCGGGTCTTGATTTACTGTAATAAAGGCAACACCAAGCGGGGTTGGAATTCTATATGTTGCTCCGTCAACCCTTAAGGGGCGTTCTGTAACGATTGACTTAGTTTCTTGAGGCTTGTCGTCAACTTTGGATAACACTCCGGTTCGACTTCCGTCTCTAAAATATGTAACACCTTTACACCCAAGTTCATATGCAAGCTGGTAGAGTTTTTTAACATCTTCCACCGTGTGAGAATTGGGAGCATTTACGGTCTTACTTATCGAGGAGTCAGTTAAATTTTGGATCATTGCCTGAACTTTCACATGATCCTCTGGGGTTAAGGCACTGGCACTGACAAAATAATCCGGAATCTTTTCCGACGGATGATTCTTAAACCATTCGTCGTAAAGAGGGTGATTAACAATATGCTCCCCCGTTCTATCGTTTCTTTTATAACTAAATTCGTAAACCGGCTCGATACCGGAAGAAACTCCCGCAAGAAGAGAGATTGTACCGGTCGGTGCTTGGGTCAAAATTATAGCATTTCTTATTCCGTGGTTAGAAATCATGTGTTTAATTTTTACCGGAAGTTTTTGGATAAACACACCTTTTAGGTATTTTTCTTTACTGAACCCTCCAAAAGATCCTTTTTCTTTGGCGAGAAGCGCTGAAGTCGTATAAGCCGCGTCGCGAATCGTTGTGTATATTTTTTCGATAACCCCCAAGGATTCTGGGCTTCCGTATTTAAGTTTCATTTTGATTAATGCATCCGCAAGTCCCAAAGTTCCGAGTCCCGTGCGTCTTATATTCAGTTGCGCCTTTTTATTTTCTTCATAAAAATAATAGTTGGCATCTACCACATTGTCTAAAAATCGTGTAGCAATTGAGGCGTGTTCTGCAAGAAGTTTAAAGTCGACAGCCCCGTCGTGAATGAATGACGGAAGATTCAAATGCCCCAGGTTGCAAACCCCCCAAGCTCCCAAGCCCTGCTCTCCACACGGGTTGGTGGCAATGATTTTTTCAAAATACCAGGTATTACTCAATTTATTGTACCTGTCAATAAAAACCACCCCCGGCTCGGCCGATTTCCATGCTGCTTCTCCAATCAAATTCCATAGTTCTCTGGCTTTTATGGTTTTGTGAACTATCAGCGGATAATCTTTCTCCTTCCATTTGTCCAAGTCTCCATCCCACTCATCGTCGTACTTATAATAGGCATTATCCGGAAAGACTAAATTCCAATCGGCATCCGTTTTAACAGCATCCATAAATGCGTCGGAGACACATACTGAAAGATTCGCGCCGGGAATTTTCGTGAGATCCTGTTTAACTGTAATAAATTCTTCAACATCGGGGTGCCAATCATTAATCATTATCATCAGGGCCCCACGGCGGGAACCGCCCTGCTGGATCACATCATGATTTGCCGTTGAATAAAGAGCGGCCCAATTAACAGGGCCGGAGGAGGTCCCATTTACTTTTTTAACTCTTGATCCCCTGGGTCTTAAAGAACTTAAATTCACCCCGACTCCACCGCCTCTGGCCTGAATTTCTACTGTCATCGTAATGTTTTCCATAATTCCACCACGACTGTCTTTGGGTGATGGAATTACATAACAGTTGTAATAAGTAACCTGATAAGGAGTCCCGGCGCCGGACAGAATACGCCCCGCCGGGACAAATTTAAATCCGCTCATCGCGTTATAGAATTTTTCTTCCCAAACTTTCCTTAGCGCCGGTTTTTCTTGTTGGGAAATCCCCAAAGCTACTCTCTTCCACATTTGTTCGGGATACTGCTCAAGCGGTGTGCCGGTTTCGTCCTTAAGTGAATATCTGTCAAGAAAAACGTCTTTTCTTATCCCTTCAAGTAACGTAGAATTTGCAGGAGCTTCAAAAACAAAATCTGCATTCGTTAAATGTTTTTTGCTTTTCCCATTTGTGTGTTTCTTTTTTGGTTTTTGTATTTGTATTGTTTCCGGCATATTTTGTCATCCTGAACTTGTTTCAGGATCTTATTCTATTTCTCAACAATAGATTTCAGAAGCCACACAACTTGTTGTGTGCGCGACTGAACCTAGTGCCAGAGAAGTCCTACTTCTCTATGGCTTTTTCAAAATCACTTAGGTCTTCAAATTCAAGATAGACGCTGGCGAATCTTAACCACGCTACTTTATCCAGTTTCTTAAGTCTTTTCAAAATTGCATTTCCTATAGCTCTACTTTGGACCTCAGCTTCCTCCGCTTTAAGCATTTCCCGTTCGACATCTTCCAAAACCCCCTCTACCTGATCCATCGAGACCGGACGCTTAAGTATTGCCCTCAATATTCCCCTTCTGATCTTTTCCTTATCAAACGGCTCGCGCCGTCCATCTTTTTTAATCACCCAGAGGAAGGTTTTTTTTACTTCTTCAAAAGTTGTAAATCTTTTCTCACATTTGCTGCACTCCCGCCTCCGCCTAACTTTTCCATCAACAGTCCTGCTTTCGAGAACGCTCGTATCTGCCGCTCCGCAAAATGGACATTTCATATTTAGTTTTTATCTTTTCACTTGTGTAAAGCAAACGCTCTACAACTAGTGATAAAGGTGATTATTAGACACTACCTCTAGACTATCAACTGCCAACATTTATAGCAAAACGTATCACCTTAGGCGTCGATTGAGGCCAGTTTTTTTGAATTTATTTTGCTCGCGGGGAATCTTGCGGAAATCAAAAATTTGAAATTAGAAAGAATGGTTCAAAAAAGATAAACAATAGCGCTGGTTATGGCCTATCAAACGGATTAATTGGAACAGACCTACCTTTTGAATATAACGCATCTCTCGACGTCTTGTATGCATTTTTACTGTAGTTCTCAAGTCTGATAACTTCCGGTTTTGCGTCTTCGGGAGAAATCGGCAGTATCTCCTCCTCGATAACCTGCCTATGTTTAAGAGCGGCGACCGTCATTTTCTCCAAAAACTTTGAGGTGTCTACCCCCTCTTTTCTCGCCCTATCCTCCTCATTGGTTGCGATTTCCACATATCTCTCGCTTTTAGACAATGTAGAAAGCGCGATATCCGGCTTTTTCTTTTCAAATAAAATTTTGGCGGCACCCAGACGTTTGTCCGAAAAAAGAAGAGCTAACTCGGCTTTCTTTAAATGAGAGAATGACAGTCCGTACCACAATTTGTCCCTCATGACTTTAAATACCCAAAACATACTATCCGGTAAGACCTTGCCCGGAAATGGAAGTTCGTAATCTATTTCAGTAACCTTATTTAATACAGCTGTCGGAGAGGACAACGGGGTTGCAAAAACATAAGATACGGCTGTAGATCTCATGACCGAAACCGAAAGAATTGCGAAAGCAAGGACAAAAAGGGGGATTCCGTACAAATATTTCTTAAACATCGGGTAATTGTAATGGTAGGACTGTATTCAATCGAAGTCAAGTCGCGGGAAGGAGGTCAAACCCTGCTTTTTTAAAATCGGTGTCAAATGCAAACACCTTTTTAATTTTTAGTCTCTTCATTACAACAAAAGAAGTGCAATCAACCATCGAAATACCCTTTCCGCCTAATTTCTTAAAGAGCCTCCAAGCATTCTTTTCATCCTCAGGAGAAACTTTAACAATACTAATTCCATTGCCTGAATAGAGTTTTTCTCCTAATTCAATGGCTTTATTTTTGCCAAGTCTATATCTTACCCAATTCAGAATTTCGATTATCACTAAATTTGTAACAATGAAATTCTCTTTTTGGTGATCCGAAAACCATAATTCTGCGCGTGAATGAAACGAATCTTTCGTAAAAGTTAAGGCAGCTATCGCAGAGGTGTCTACAAAAATCATTTAGAATGCATTTTCTTATCTTCAAATTCGTAAAGATATTTATCATGATTTATCGATCCGTCTTTTGGGCCACTTTTAAACACAACCTTTGTTCCAAGATCAAAAAAGGAATGTTTGCTCTTAATTGCTTTTTTACCCGCTATTTCTCGGGCAGAAAACCTAAAAAAATCATTTAGACTCATACCATTTTTGTAGGCATACTCTTTATAAAATTCATGTTCTTCTTCTGGAAGTCTGATTATTGTAGCTACCATAGTGATATCATGATATCACATTGAAATAATTTGTCAAGTTTGAAGCTACCTAAAAAGAATTATTGGCCATTCCCACAAAACATGCAATAATATACTTCCAAAAATATTTTTGGTCCTACCGAAAATGAACGCGCTCCCAAGTCCGAATATCGCCGTTAAGCTTAAGTACACGATTCCTTGCGGTAGAGTATAACCCCAAATAAAAAACGCTATCGGAACATGGATCCCCGTCCAGAGAAGAGTCTGGATAATGTTCGCTGACCATTCATTTTTAAGAGCAAAAGAGAGCCTGCTAAAAATATATCCCCTAAAAGCAGCCTCTTCAGAAAAAGCTGTAATAAAAGAAAGTCCAAGCGACATCATAAGCGGAGTGCTTCCAATATTTGCTCCAAAATTTAATTTTCCGTATTTTACGAAATTGGTTAAAACCCCCTCCATCACGAATACCGCGCCTAACCCTATCGAGAGATAGATTGCAGGAAAAAGATTCTTAAAAGTAAACCCAAGTGAAGAAATTCCAAACCCTTCTTTTTTAACAAAGTAAAAAAGAGGAATGAGCCAAACAATCGGTTTGATAACCAACTCCTCAATTTCATCGGGGAAGCGGAAAAGAAATCTGTAAAACGCCCAAATTATGATCAGATACGTAGCGTAGATCGTGACGTTTTTTAATATCGAAATATTTGATGTTTTGACAGTCATAAAGTAAAAAAGGATACTATGATACTATGATACTAGGATCCTGGAAAAAAGTCACGCCCACTCAATATCTTAGTATCGAGTCACTTAGTATCTAATCTGCATTCCCTGAAAGCTCTATCGATTGCCCCAATTATCATTTCGATTCTTTTGCCGGATTCCTCAAGTGAAATAGCATTCTTTTCGTTTGGGAACCAATGAAAAATCAGATTCCGTGACTCTTTCCAGGTTTCCCAAAGCTTTTCGGCCAGCTCCGCGCCTCCACAATACTTGACAATCTTGTCGTAAACTCCGTCACGTCGGGATTCCTTCGGAAGAGACGGATTTAGGGCCTTACCAATCCTGAAATGTTTTCCATAATAATCTATATCTGTAATAAAATTTAAGTCCAGGAAAAGTTTCTTTAAAAAACCTTCGTAGGCTTTGGCTGCAGGAAAAACAACAAATGAGTAATCATCAAATTCTCGTCTTCCACCCGGTAAATCCGCGCCCCAGCTTTTTACTGTAGAATAAATAAATTCCGACTCCTTAAGAAGTTTTTGAAGATCCTCCCCAAGGTAACCCCACCATATTTTTTCTGATAATTGTTCCAGTGTTTCCATTAATTGATATACTTATTATATTATATAATCCTTCCGCAGATGAAAAACATACTTAAAAAAATCGAGGAACATCTTTCGATTAGACGGAATGTCAAACGTATCATATTTTTTGGAATTTTCGGAGGAACGTTTCTGTATCTTTTTTGGGGCATTCCCCTCCCAACACGTCTTGCATCACAAAATCTACCCGTCTCAACAAAAATTTTTGACCGTAATGAAAAATTAATTTATGAAATTTATACTGACAAAAAACGTTCCCCCATTAAGCTCTCTGAGCTTCCTAAATTTATCCCCGAGGCTACAATCTCAATTGAGGATAAAGATTTTTATAAACATCAAGGGTTTTCTGTAACTGGAATTACAAGGGCTATTTACAACAATGTGTTTAAGAGAGATCTTCAGGGAGGTTCCACAATTAGCCAACAGCTCGTTAAAAATGCCCTTTTAACACAAGAGCGAACGATAAGACGTAAAGCTCAGGAAGTGGTTCTAACAATAATCGTTGAGGGTATATATACAAAAGATCAAATACTCGAAATGTACCTTAACGAAATCCCATACGGAGGAACCGCCTACGGAATCGAGACTGCCAGCGAGACCTACTTCGGCAAACAAGCCAAAGATCTAAATCTTGCCGAAGCGGCCCTGCTGGTTGGGCTTCCGCAAAGACCATCAACTTATTCTCCCTTCGGGGCACACCCTGAACTTGCAAAGTTGAGGCAGGAAGAAGTTCTAAAACAGATGGTGGCTAATAAATATATAAGCACAGATGATGCTACTAATGCCGGTAAAGAAACGTTAAAATATACAAGCATTAAACCTCCCGCCGCCCCTCACTTCGCCCTCTGGATAAAAGAACAACTAACCGATAAATACGGTGTACAAAAAGTCGAACAGGGGGGTTTAAGGGTTTACACAACGCTCGACCTTGATATCCAGGATATTGCCCAACAAGCCGTGGCTACAGAAGTCGGAAAACTTAAAAAACAAAATGTCCACAATGGCGCAGTGATCGTAACACAACCTTCTACGGGAGAAATCTTAGCCATGGTCGGATCAAAGGATTATTTTGCGTCAGACGAAGACGGAAAAGTAAATGTGATTCTGGCCCAAAGACAGCCCGGGAGCTCAATTAAACCTCTTAATTACGCTCTTGCCATAAGGGACAAAAAGATTACACTGGCAACAGCCTTGTCGGACGTTCCTTCTTGTTTTCAAGTTCCAGGACAGCCTCTTTATTGTCCAGTTAATTATGATGGAATGTTTCACGGTTTAGTTCAAACCCGTTTCGCCTTAGGAAATTCATTTAATATCCCGGCAGTCAAAATACTTGCCATTAACGGTGTTGACAATTTTGTCGGATTTGCTAATCAAATTGGTATTTCGACTTTCATTGATCCAAAGAACTACGGCCTTTCTCTGACTCTTGGTGGGGGTGAAGTTAGACCATATGACATGGCTGAAGCTTTTGGGGTGTTTGCAAATCAAGGAATAAGAGAGCCTCTTATCGCCATAACAAAAGTAACCGATTGGAAAGGAATTACTCTTGAACAAACCGATGTCAAAAAACAAGAACTGACCGGAACACGTGTTCTTGACCCAACTGTAACTTTTCTTATTTCCCATATATTACTTGATAACGGGGCCAGAAGCGCGGCTTTTGGAACAAATTCCCAACTTAATGTAAAGGGTCATTCCGAAGTTTCGGTCAAAACAGGAACGACCAACGACAGACGTGACAATTGGACTATTGGTTATACAGGAGACGCGGTTGTAGTCACCTGGGTAGGAAACAACGATAACTCTCAAATGAGCGGTGCCGTATCGGGAATAAGTGGCGCTTCCCCTATTTGGAATAAAGTCATGAAAGCCGTGCTTGATAAAGCTGAGGCTGGTGCATATGAATTAGATGGAAAAAGCATACCCGCCGGCAACCGTGGTCACGCCTGGCCAAAACAACCTGAAGGCGTAACTGGAGCCAACATATGTACCAATACCGGAGGATCTCCCCCTTCAAGCGACCCGAATAATCCCGGATGTCAAACAAGATTTGAATATTTCCTGGACGGGACCATTCCCGCCACTTCTTTAATTACAAATCAGGATATTTTCATTTTTAATGACACGGGTCAACAGGCCCCGGCAAATGCCGATCCGTCACAAATCCATGCAGAAAACCGCCAAATTTATACAGACCCTACCGGCGCGGTTTATTGTCTGGATTGCCCTATTGCCAGCTCATCCGCCACAATCAGATATCCTCTTCAGTAAGTATAATTTCCTTTTAAAATTCAGGCTTGGCTGGTACAATACCCCGTAATGGCGAAACAGCCAAACGTCAAACCAAATGAAACGCCTGCCCAAAATTTTAGACACTCTCTCATCAGAATAATTATTGAGGGTCTGGCTCTGGTTGGAAAACCAATCTACTTCGTTTTATCCCATACTGTAATTGCGATCTTTTATATTTTATTTACGGTTGGCAAAACTACCCGAAAAACAAACACAGAAAAGAGAAAGGTAAAATTACCAAGGTCTAGTTTTCCAAATTTCAAAATTATTTTCAAACTCCAAAGCCTGAGGATTGCACTTCTTGAATTAAAAATTCTCTTTAATTTTAAAAGGATTATCGGAAAGATTGTAAACCCTATCAGAAAATTTAGGCCAAATTATAAATCCAAATTTTTCGCCATTGTTGCTGTCCTATTATTCTTAATTCTTGATTCTTATTTATTAATTTTCCGCGGTCTTCCCTCTCCTAAGGATCTTGGCACCAGAGAACCGGAAGTGTCCACCAAAATTTATGATAGAAACGGTAATTTACTTTATAAAATTTATAAAGACAAAAACCGGACGATCGTACCACTAACTCAAATTCCTCCCCATGTCCGTCTTGCAACTCTGGCCGCAGAGGATGCTGAATTTTATTCTCACCCCGGATTTTCCATAAAAGGGATTTTTAGAGCGGCAGTCACTGATTTGCAAAACGGGTCTCTGCAGGGCGGCTCAACCATAACCCAACAGCTCGTCAAAAATACCCTTCTCTCACCCGAAAAAACAATACTTAGAAAAATAAAGGAAGTGGTCTTGTCCGTCGAAGTTGAAACATCTTATACAAAAGATCGAATACTGGAAATGTACCTTAATGAAGTAAGTTACGGAGGCACCGCTTACGGAATTGAGGAAGCAAGTCTTTCTTATTTTGGAAAAGATGCTGCCGATTTAACACTTGGGGAAGCGGCATTACTTGCCGGTTTACCCAAAAGTCCAACTCTTTATTCGCCTTTCGGACAAAATCCGGACCTAGCGTTTGAAAGACAAAAAGAAGTCCTTCACCTAATGGTAGTGAACAAATTTATCACAAAAAACCAAGAAACTGAAGCTATGAATCAAAAGCTAAAATTTCTACCTAAAAAAACCGAGATCAAGGCCCCCCATTTTGTTATGTATGTCAGACAAATTTTGGTGGACAAATACGGCGAGGATATGGTAGAAAAGGGTGGACTTGAAGTGACAACTTCGTTGGACCTCAATGTTCAGAACTTGGTAGAAAAAGTGGTATCGCAGGAAGTCGATAAAATTAAAGGTCTTCATGTGGGTAACGGCGCCGCTTTAGTCGTCAACCCACAGACAGGAGAGATTCTAAGCATGGTGGGCTCCAAAAATTATTTTGATACCACAGGTGATGGTAATGTAAATGTCTTGACAAGACTCAGACAACCCGGAAGTTCAATAAAAGTTGTCAATTACGCCTACGCCCTAGGTAACGGTTTTACTCCTGCCACAATCATCAATGATTCACCGATTACGTATGTTACTCCCGGTTCACCTCCCTATTCGCCACAAAACTATGACGGGAAATTCGTCGGAAATATTCCTCTTAGAAACGCCCTTGCCCAATCGCGTAACATTCCGGCAGTCAAGATCCTTGTAAGTTACGGTGTATCCAAAATGATCGAACAGGGACAAAAAATGGGTATCACTTCGTGGAATGATCCCTCCAAATTCGGGCTTTCTCTGACTTTGGGAGGAGGAGCCGTCAAAGCAATTGACTTGGCAAAAGTATATAGTGTTCTCGCAAGTTACGGAAAACGTCCGGATTTTATCCCGATTCTAACAGTCAAAGACTACAAAGGCAGGGTTCTACTTGCGCGCAACACATCGAATGAAGTCAGCGGGGAAAGGATACTTGATCCACGCATAGCATTTATGCTTATTGATATTTTAAAAGACAACCTCGCCCGCGCCCCTGAATTTGGATTAAATTCATATCTTGTTATTAAAAATCATCCCGAGGTAGCAGTAAAAACCGGCACAAGTAATGACCTTAGAGATAATTGGGCTGTGGGATTTAATCAAAACTTTCTGGTATTAACCTGGGTAGGAAATAATGACAATTCACCAATGAGCCGCATTGCCTCAGGTGTAACCGGAGCATCCCCAATATGGAATAAGATAATGTCGGGGATTCTGGGAGAAGCGCCGTCAATTGACTGGAAAGTGCCAGAGGGCATAAGTAAGGTTAATATTTGCACACTCACCGGCAATCTTCCCTGTAATGGCTGTCCAACAAAACAGGAATGGTTTTTGGATGAAAAGAGACCAACCCACCGCATTTGCGCCACACCCGCACCAATTATCCAAGAAGGGAATATTCTGAATTCTGGTGCCGCAACCGGAAGTCAATGACTGTGTAAGACTAATTCCCGCTTTTTTTGATCGTTATTGTCTCCTCTTTAAAAAAGTTAAGAGAGCCAAAATTTATCTTTGGAAAACTAAAATTGAGTTTGGGCAAATTCAAGAATCTTTTGCTTTCTGAAGTGAGAGTGAGAATCCCGGAAATCAATACCGTCATCAAAATTATTATTAAGAGTGTAATTCTCTCACGTCTGCCCCAGGGCTTGGGCGGTTCTTTTCTCTTTTTTTTATTCTCAGGTTTTAGATCTTTGAATTTTCTGGTTAGTTTCCGGTCTTTTAGTTCCTCTTCCTCACGAAAACCATCCTCCTCATCATAATCTTCCTCATTTTTTCTTCCAAAAATCCCCATAAATCTATTCTAACAAACTATTATTGACATTCACACACACACACACTAAAATCACAGTAGAATGTCAGAAAATAACGAGCAATTTGATTGGAAAAAGACTGCTCTTAAGTCTGTTGGAATTGGCCTGGGTGCAGCCGGAAGAGAAATAAAAAGAGGGGTTGGCCGTGCAGTCGAGTCCGGAAAAGAGAAGGCTACTGATTTGATAGGCGCATCTAGAAATGTTCTGATTGACTATAGAAATAAAGCAATTGAAGCTTTTAAAAATTTTCCCAATAAAGATGAGTTTGCTATGGCTAGTTTTTTGGCCTTAGCAGCCACCCAAACCGTATTACTTAGTGTTGCCGCATATAATGCGCCAGCCCTTGAACCAAGCCAAAGAATAATGTTTGCCGCTCTTAATGCATCATTTGCTACAATCCCAGCAAGTGGTAGTCTTGCAATGTTTCGTGACTGGGTTGATCGATCAAATCCGGCAAAAAGTGGGAGCACTGTAAAGGAATAAAATGAATCTCACCCAAAATTTTCTTCAAAAAATAGATAAAATTATTTCAATTGTTGGTTCCACCCCTGAATCAGAGATTAAAGAATTAAAAACGAATTTATTAGCCAGTCTTTATTTAGATTTGACTGCAAAGATTGGTATTGACCCAAAAAATAAAGTTTTCTTGGATCAAATGGCAACAAATCCCCCAAAAACAGTTGAGGATATCGATAAAAATATCGCTTTTGCCCAAGAAAAACTCAAGGAAACTGGTTTTGATATGGAAAACGCGATTGCCGAATCATCCAAATCTGTTTTAGAAAGTTTTATGTCAAAGATAGAACCCAACCTTTCTCCAGAAAAAGTTGCTGAACTCCAGAAAGTTGTCACTGAATAGTTAATTGGAGTTTAATCCCAAGTGCACGGGCAAGGCGTTTTAATAAAGCTAAAGAAGGACTTCCATTTGCGCCTTCAAGGCGTGATACAACTGCTTGACCGGTCTTCATCCTTTTAGCAAGCTCCGCTTGAGAAATCTTTCTTTCAATCCTAGCTTTAATTATTTGCTCTGCAATCTCAAATTCTGGTTGAAGCGCATCGTACTCACGACGAAATTCCGGATCTTTCATTAAATCCGACTTTAGTTTTTCATGCGAAACCCATTTAATTTTATTGTTCATATTCGTTTAGTCTTTTTATCGCCAATTTAATTTCCCTGTCTGGTGTTTTTTGAGTTTTCTTCAGAAATAATCTTGTTACAATCGCATTTCCACCCGATATGCCAAATAATAATCTGTACCTCCCCGCTCTTAATTCCCAAAGGCCTTTCATTATCTTTTTGAGATATTTTTGATCTAACAAAAACTTACTGCTCTCAAAAAAATCGACTACTTTTACTACCCTAGAATTTTCCTTATTCGATAAATCCCGAATTGTTTTATCAACTTCTGGATGATATATAACTTTCATAATTTTATGACGAATTTGTCATAATGTCAATGGGGCTATCTTCTTCTTTTCTCCCAAACTTCAGGGTTCACCAGATTCTCTGGTTTTTGGCCGGTGATAACGGATAAAATTTGCCCCACTGCTTGTTCGCCCATTTTGTTTCTGGCTTCCCAGGTTGCCGAGGCAATGTGCGGGGTTGTTATGACGTTGGGAGCATTGTAAAGCTCGGGAGAAATATTGGGTTCGTTATCAAAAACATCAAGACCGGCACCGGCAAGTTGTCCATTTCTTAAGGCGTCAACTAAGTCACGTTCATCAACAACCGGACCCCTTGCGGTGTTTACCAAAAAAACTCCTTTTTTCATTTTGACAAAAGCGTCCTTATTTATCATGTGTCTAGTTTCTTCGGTCAAAGGAACATGGAGCGAAATAAAATCACTCTGTTTATATAAATCGTCGAGTGAAACAAATTTGACTCCAAGTTCCTGTTCCGCTTTCGGATCTGGTTCACGCTTATTATAAAAAACCGTCATTTTATAACCCTGGGAGCGCCTGGCAACCATTGATCCGATTCTCCCCAGCCCTATAATTCCCAACGTCTTGCCTATTATATTGTGCCCCAGAAAGATATCCGGCTCCCACCCTTTGTATGCACCGCGTCTGGTTGCTTCATCTGCCTCAACAATTCTTCGGGCCAGCGCCAATATTAAAGCCCATGTGTGTTCTGCAACGGATTCGTTCACTTCGTCACTGGGGGTATTGGTCACAACAATTCCGCGATCACTTGCAGCTTTAATATCCACATTATCAAATCCAACCGCATAATTACTTATCATTTTGAGTTGGGGACCAACAGCATCCATTACGTCTCCGTCTATGCGGTCGGTCAAAAGAGCCAAAAGAAAGTCTACTCCCTTTGCTTTTTCGAGAAGTTCTACTTGGGTAAGCGGTCTATTAAATTCGGAAATCACAACTTCATTGCCGTTAACCTTCAAGCTTTCAATAAAATCTCCCGGGATTTTTCTTGTAACAAAAATCTTCATATTATATTTATATTGCAGTCACAGAAACCCCACTACTTTTGCATCTGGCAAGCCACACCTCCATCTCTTCAAGTTTCAAAAGACCTTTTTGCGGACCCGTATAACCAATAACTGACGCGGAGTTGACTGTTCCCCAAAGAAGCGCTTCTTCCAATGTTTTCCCATGAATTATTGCAGAAAGCGAACCGCTCCCAAACGCATCCCCCGCACCCGTCCGCTCGTATGCGTCAACGGGAAGAATGCCGACTTTTATAAATTTTCCGTTTATGCTGTCATAGGCAAATGCCCCAGCGCCTCCATCCGTTATGATACAAATCTTGGGGCCAAGCTTATTTAAGGCAATTAGTAGATCTCGATCGCGTCCGGCAGAATCTCCAAAACCGATAAGCTTTTCGGCTTCCTGTCTATTCACATAAATTATATGAGCGATTTTTATTATTTCTTTTATTGCATCGTACCCTTCCCTAAGTTGCCAACTTCCGGGATTAAAGGCCACCTTAACAGTCGGGTTTTTCTTAAACCACTCAGTTAAATGGTTGTAAAAGGGTCTGAAACTTTCCCCCATACTGGTTAGATAAACCCAAGGTACCACCGGGAGCTGTACCGGAAATTCATAACTTCGGGGTGCATGATAAACAAAAATTGTGCGCTCTCCCATATAATTAATTACCGTTGAGTAGTTAGACGTGGTTCCGGGTTGCTGAATCACAAAGGTCATATCTACCCCTTCATTTTTCAATTTTTCAACAATTAAATTTCCAATACTGTCATCCCCCAAAGTCAAAACAATTGAAGAATTTATTCCCAACCTCTTTGCTCCTACAGCATTATTTCCGGCATTTCCACCCACAGCAAATTCTAAATTCTTAACGGGTATTTTTTCCCCATAGGCGAATGCTATTAGGCACTGCTTTTTGTCTATGGTACAAAGAGTTTCGGTTTCGAGTGGGGTCATGAATGTGTCAATCGAAGAGTCCCCTATTGAAAGTAAATCTGATGGTTTCATTTAGAGTTCTCCTTTCGCGGCTTTTGAAACCATTTCAAGCCTTTTGATAAAAACTTGCTGAGCGTTAGCGGTGTTTTCATCTTTTCCGGCCCATGTTTCCATTGCTTCGTTTTGTAAAGCCCGGGAAAACGAAAACGTCAAAACCCAAGGCGAATTTTCTTTAAGTTTCACTATTTCATTTAGATTGTTAGTTGCCTCATCCGAGGTTTGTCCGCCGGAAAGGAAAACTATTCCCGGGACTTCGGGCGGAACAGATCTGTTGAGTGCCCTGAGAGTCGCGTTTGCCACCTCCAAGGGAAGTGCCTTTACTCCACTATCCGGACCAGGTAAGGCCATGCTGGTTTTGACTATCAGATTTTTAAGATCTACTCCTTCGGTATTCAACTTTTCAAAAAGAATTTTTAAAGTCGCGTCCATAGTTTCACCGCATCTTGTAGTTGTATGGTTTCCTTCGAGAAGAACCTCAGGTTCAACTATTGGGACTATTCCGTTTTCTTGGGTAATCTTGGCATATTTAGCCATCCTTCCTAAGTTTTCGTCATAAAAAACTTTTGATGGATACATGTCTGTGATTTTAAAAACACCTCTCCATTTGGCAAATTTCATTCCCATCTGCGCGTATTCTTTAAGCCGTACGTCCAGTGTTTCCAAACCTTCTGTTACTTGCTCGGGAGTATCGTTAAATGACATGAGTCCCTCGTCAACTTTGATGCCGGGAATAATTCGCTTTGACTCCAAGATCTTGTGAAGATCTTGGCGAACAGATTCGTCAAATAAAATAACACCACTTATATAATTTTCCACACCGGGTGTGGTAAATAGCATTTCCCTGTATTTTTTATTAAGCTCGGGAGTCGAAGTCAGACCCAAAGCCGCAAACCTTTTTGTAATTGTTTTAGTCGATTCGTCAGCGGCAAGTAGTCCTTTTCTAGAAACGAGTAGTTTTTGAACAGTTTCTTCCATGATATTTATATATATTCCAGTCTATCAGTTAACTGTTGGGGAGTTCAACGGCATGTTGTATACTTTGGATATGGATCCACAAGTACCAATTCTAGACCAAATTCCAAATGACAAATCACAAATTACAAATGGCTCACACAATATTACTGTAATAAGCATGGCTGTGTTTGTCCTTTTATCTCTCTCTGCTGTTGGCTTCCTGTATTACCAAAATCAACAGTTAAAGAAAATGCTTGCTAACTACCAAGTAGCTCCGACACCGACTTCGTCCGCCACAGCTTTAGCGACGGCGGATCCAACTGCAAATTGGAAAACATATACACATCCAACCTATAAATATCAATTCAAATATCCATCTGATTGGTCAGCTGTTGTTAGTCAAAGTGCAAGTGCCAACACCCTCTTTGGATTAAATGCCGATTCCAAATCTGGAATCGGTGGTATTGAAGTGCGAGAAATTCCGACAGAACCGCAAAACTTCAACAGTCTTACTGAATCGAAAATCATCAAACAAACACCAGTTACCATTAATGGTATAAGTGGTTATAAAACTAAGTATTCGAATGTTGTAAGCGGCACAAATTTTGTTTTTAGACACAAGGATGGTTTGATATATAACATCTACATTAACAGCGAGGGTCAGAACGATCTTGAAATTTTTGATCAAATCCTTTCTACTTTCAAATTCATTAATCCAGTAGCCTCGCCATCAGCCAAACCCATTGCTTGCACAAAAGAAGCAAAACTTTGCCCTGATGGAAGTTATGTAGGTAGAACCGGACCAAATTGTGAATTTGCTCCTTGCCCTTAGATCTTCTTTGAATGTTTTTTGAGACAGGAAAAAATTTGGAGCTTATTTCTTGCGCATTGTAACCACATTCTTAACCTTGTCGTAGTCAACGATTATTTCATCACCTTCTTTCCATCCCAATTTTTTCACTAGGGGTTTTGGGATAGGAACACACAACTGTCCTTTAAACTCAATTACCTTCACAGTATAGCTCATAAGTTTTAATCAGAAAACTTGATAATCCTTATCTATCCCCTCCGAAATATATTGTTTAATTAAAGTTTGGTACGGCATGTCTTTTTTGTTTGCAATAACCTTGATTTTGGCCAATAAACTGGTCGTCATTCTTAATGAAATTGGCTTTCTGGTTAATTGTAAATTGGGGAATATTGTCCTTTTTGCTTTTGACCAATCTATATAATCTGTAGAATCATGGGTATCCCAGAACTTTCTTTCGTCATCTTCGGTTTTAAAACTAGGAATTTTCTTGTATATTTTTTGCATATTTTTGTCTTTCTTTCTTGCTCATTAATCTTATCGATATTAATCTTGTTTTATCCCCCCTGATGGTGAAACTTATAAAAATCTTCTTTCTTTTGTCTGTTTCTCCTAAACAATTATATCTTTTCTCAATCTTTGAATGTTCAAAGTCTTTATATATAAAAGGCCCGTTTAAAAAGACTTCTTCAGCCTCTTCATTTGAGATACCATGTTTTTTGAAATTTTTATCTGTGTTCCCCTTGTCCCATTCAAATTCAATTGGTTCAGGGATAATGTCTGAATTCATAAAAGAGTATATACTATATCAATACATTTGTCAAGAGTTTTTTCTGACGATTGCTTTTTTAACAGCTTCCATAATATCCTTTGCCTTCATATGATATTTTTCCAATAGTTCGTCTGGTTGTCCTGATTCTCCAAAACAATCAGGCATTCCAATAAATTCCTGCGGCGTTGGAATATTTTTGGACAAAAGTTCGGCAACTGCCCCTCCAAGCCCACCCATGATTTGATGTTCTTCGACAGTTACAACTGCTCCGCATATTTTTGCTGCATGAATTATTGTTTGTTCATCGATCGGTTTTATTGTGTGACAATTGAGAACAATGACAGGGTGCGACCCTGTCAGTTCTTTTGCAGCAAGAAGTGCTTCGTAAAGAAGTGGGCCTGAGGCTATTATCGCAACTTGAGGATCTTTAGACGTCCAAAAAACTTCTGCTTTGCCGATTTTAAAAGGAGTCGCCTCGATTGTCACAATGGGAGTTTTCTCACGGGCAAGACGAATATATGTTGGCTTTCCGTTTGTGGCTGCAGCGATAGTTGCTTTCTTTGCTTCAATGGAATCCGCAGGGTAAATCACAATCATGTTTGGCATTGCCCGCATTAATGCAATGTCTTCCAACATCTGATGTGTTGCCCCATCCGGTCCCACAGTTAAACCAGCATGCGCCCCGGCAATTTTTACGGGAACGTCGTTTAACGCAATTGTTGTTCTAATTTGTTCCCAATTACGTCCCGGCGAGAAGGCCGCGTAAGAAGAGATAAAGGGAATTTTTCCGTAATTTGCCATTCCGGCGGCAACAGTCGCCATCCCCTGCTCGGCCACTCCCATTTCAACAAATCTTCCCGGAAATTTTTCTTTGAAAAAATTAGACCTCGTGGATTCAGTCAAATCTGCGCATAAAACAACAACATTTGGATCTTTCTCCCCGGCGATGACAAGTCCTTCTCCGTAACCATTTCTGGTTGGTGATTGTTCTACATCTTCGTCAAACAGCTTATTATTTAGTTTAAGTTTCATATTCAACATCTCTCTACAATTTCTAAGTTCTAATTAATCTAATTGTCCTAAATAAGTCCCAATTTAAAAATTAGAGCAATTAGAATAATTAGGTCAATTACTGATGTTCAGATCTTATCTTTCCTCCCAATGTTCTTAATTCCCGCAAAGCTATTTTTGCCTGTTCGTCTTTCGACGGCTCACCGGGAATATTTGTTCCCGGAGGGTTTCCATGCCATTTATAATCCCCTTCCATAAAGTCGACTCCTTTTCCGGGAATGGTGTGAGCAATAATAACTGTCGGATTTTCAAATATTGCCTTTGCCTTGCCCGTGGCATCGATAATTTCCTGCATATTGTGCCCGTCAATTTCAATAACACTCCAGTTATAAGCTTTATATTTCTCGACCATTGGTTCAAGTGGCATAATGTCTTCTGTATAACCATCAATCTGAATATTATTTCTGTCGACTATTGCGGTTAAATTAGAAAGATTATATTTTGCTGCAAACATAACCGCTTCCCAATGGTTCCCCTCCTGGTGTTCTCCATCGCTTGTCACGCAGTAAACTCTAAATTTACGGCCGTCCATTTTGGCCGCATAAGCATATCCTGCAGCCTGAGCCAGCCCACTCCCCAAAGGACCCGATGTCGTTTCAACTCCGGGAAGTTTTAATCTTTCGGGATGACCTTGAAGTCTGGACCCTAATTTTCTCAAAGTTAAAAGCTCACTAACCGGAAAATATCCTGCTTCAGCCATGGCGGCATAACGGACCGGACAAATATGACCATTAGAAAGCATCAATCTGTCGCGCTCTTCCCATGCGGGATTGTGTGAATCGTGATTTAATATATGAAAGTAGAGCGCCGCAAAAACATCAGCCATTCCAAGGGGACCTGCCGAATGACCACTCCCCGCTTCAACAAGCATTTTAATTATATCTTCGCGTATTATATTGGCCTTTTCTTCAAGTTCGTGAACAGAGAATTTTTGCATATTTATCTGGCTTTAATTTGGAATGGGCTTTCTTCATTATTTGCCCCTTCTTTCCTTTTTAATGCTCCTTCAAAAATCTGAATCGCGGCATATGCTTCCTCGGGAGTCGAAACCACTCTAAAAACTTCAAGCTCTTCAGATCTTATTCTCATATTTTCACCAAAGGCTTTAATTATGTTATTCCAAAATTCGCCGTAAAGAATAAGGGGTTTATGGTGTCCAAAGTAAAGACGCGCCAAACCCCAAGCCATTCCAAATTCTGAAATCGTCCCCGTTCCGCCTCTAAAAATAACATAAGCATCTCCCATTTCTAATAATTTTAAAGTCCGCTCCAAATAGTTTTTCGTTTTTATTTCAATATCAAAGGGGTTATTTTTGTCTCTACCCTCATAATTGGCGACATCTTTCGGATAAAAAGTGACCCCTACCGCAGTCCCGTTAACGGCTTTTGCCCCCTCCGAAACAGCCCTCATTGTTCCGGGTCCTCCCCCATTTATTGCCACATAACCCTTACTCGTTAAAAATTTCGCGCATTCAAAAGCCTCCTCAAAAAGCGGGTCTCCAGGTTTTGCATCGGCAAAACCAAAATAAGAAATTTGTCTGATTTTTTTGTCTAAAAAGTCTTGTGGCATGTTAGTGGGCTGCTTCTATAAATTTTTTAAAATTGGCTGCCAAATCTCCGTCAAACAATCTTTTCCCAATCACAACCTCATCTGCCCCCGCATAGTGAGTGTCATCAATAACGTCAGTTGTTTCCCCCCCATCTACACATATTTTAAATGGTGTCTTGTCTCTGGATCTAATTTCATCCAATTCTTTAATTTTATCAAATACTCTCTTGTCAAATCTTTGCCCTCCCCAACCGGCTTTTACAGCCATGAGAAGAACGACATCAACATTATTTAAAATAAGGGAATCAAGCTCAGTGACCGGAGTTTCGAGATCAAGTGCCAAACCAACATATAATCCTGTTTCCTGTACTTTCCCCACAAATTCAACCTGATTCTTCATCATTTCGATCTGACCGATAATACGGTCCGCACCTGCGTTGGCGCATTTTTCTATCCAATTAATCGGTTCTTTTACCATCAAATGAAAATCGAGCCCCAAATCTGTATCCAGTCCGACTAGGTTTGCGGGATCAACGGTACGGTTGTCTGCAAACACACCGTCGATTATGTCGATTTGAATTGTCCTAACAGTTGTCCCCTCAATGTACGAAACATCGTTAATCCTTTTAACTTTTTCTTCAAGTTCAGTCACGTTATTTGTAAGAATTGCAGGGATAATATTAATCATGGTAATTCTGATTTATCCGATATGTTTTATTTTGAAAAAGAAAGTGTAATCGGATCTGTTGGCACAGAGTTTCCTTCCAGGGTTCTTCCTACCCGTATCACCTGTTCTACTAAGCGGTTGGCGTATCCCCACTCGTTGTCGTACCATGCAAAAACCTTAACCATATTTCCCGCAACCACCTGTGTTAATGGCAAGTCAACTATTGCAGACTCGCTTCTGCCAATGATATCGCTTGATACCAAAAATCCCTCAGAAACTGCCAATATACCCTTGTATATGGGGTTATTTATGGCGTCCTTAAATGCCTGATTTACTTCTTCTTTAGTTACATTTCTTTTCAAAATAAATGTAAAGTCTGTAATTGACCCCGTGGTCGTCGGGACCCTTAAACTCATACCATCAAAAAGTCCTTTGAGCTCCGGTATCGTTTCTGTAGTTGCAACTATAGCCCCTGTTGTTGTTGGAATAATATTTTGCCCAGCCGCACGCGCCCTTCTCAAATCTTTATGGCTGCTATCCTGCAAAACTTGATCGTCCGTATAACTATGAATCGTTGTCATCATCGCCTTTTCAATTCCAAATTTTGCCTGCATAACCGCGGCAACCGGAGCAACACAATTTGTTGTACAGCTAGCGTTACTTATTACCATCCCCTCCGGATCCTTTCCGTCCATTTCGTTTACTCCTAAAACATAAGTTCCGACGTTACCCCCTTTGGCCGGAGCCGAAATCACAACTCGCTTAGCTCCTCCCACTGCATGCTTTTTAGCACCTTCTTCATCAATAAAGTGCCCAGTGGCTTCAATTACCACATCAACTCCGTATTTGCTCCATGGAATCAAGGAGGGATCTTTCTGTGCTAAAACGGGCACCTTTAGGTTTTTTTCTGACACCATTAGATAACCTATCAACGGATCTCCTTGCCCCTCGGAGCCTTGGCGAAGTGGGGTGTACTCTGTACTTTGTACTTTGTACTGAAATTCTCTGTACATCGTATCAAAATTCGTAAGATGTGCCCAACTTGCCGTATTCATAGACCCCGGAGTGTTAATTGCCCCAAACTCAATTTCATCGGAATGCTTTAGAACTCCGATTCTAAAAGCGAGTCTACCTATTCGACCAAAACCATTTATGCCCACTTTCACCATATATAATCATAATATCATTATTAAATGGTAAAATGCACCCAATGAAGATTGCATATTTTACAGATACTTACATTCCCCAGGTAAATGGCGTTACGTACGTAGTCGATACTCACGCCAGATTTCTTGCCAAAAAAAATAAAGTTAGAATTTACGCGCCAGCTTATGGTCTAAGAAGCTCGATCGAAAGACTGGAAAAGGGAAATTTAATTATTGAAAGGTATCCTTCCGGTCCTGTTATTTATTACAAAGAAGTTCATATACCTTTTGTTGATATCGGAAAAATGTATAGATCGGTTAAAAAATTTAACCCTGATGTAATTCACTTCCATACCCCTTTAACAATTGGTATTTCCTCCATGATCATTGCCAAATATCTTAAAATTCCCTTAATTACCACATATCATACTCTTTGGTCCGAAACACTCCCCCCACTTCCACCTTTTAGAGTAATCAATAGCTTCTTTAGAAACCAAATTGGTCAGGATGATTTACTTAGGGATACAATTTGGAAAGTCAGTAATAAAATTTTTGATTATTGTGACGTGATTATTTCTCCCGCAAATATTATCAAAGATGAACTAATATTACACAACTCTAAAAGTAAAATTGTAGTTATTTCAAACGGTGTAGATACCAACAAATTTGTACCAAAAATACGAACTAAAACAAATTTTAGAATTTTGTATATAGGAAGACTTAGCGCTGAAAAAAATGTAGACGTGATCATAAAAGCATTCAAGATTATTCGCAAAAAGATTAATGAGGCAACACTGGAAATTGTAGGTGATGGACCGGCCGCGAAAACGTTAAAAATTTTGGTTAAAAAACTTGGTTTGACAAAAATGGTTGTTTTTTGTGGCTATGTTCCAAGAGAAAAACTCGTGAGTTATTACAACAGGTGTGATATTTTTGCCACTGGGTCTGCAATGGAAGTCCAACCGTTAACAGTATTGGAGGCAATGTCATGTGGTCTTCCCATTGTGGGAATCAATAAAGCCGGAGTGGCGGGAATGATTAAAAACGGTGTAAATGGTTTTTTGATTCCGACTCCAAATAGCCACAAAATGGCAGACAAAATTATCGAAATTCTTGTAGACGATGGGTTAAGAGCCAAGATGGGTAAATACAACAGGAAAATCGCACTAAAAAACAGACCAAACCTTTCAATCAAAAAACTTGAGAGGCTCTACAAAGATATCCTACACTTCGGGGAGTAGATTATTTCTTATTACCCATCAGCATCGCATATGCTCCCCAAAATCCGGAGAGTCCGACCAATATATAAACCAAGGTTACCAACCATGACCAACCACCCAACAAAAATGTAACCAAATTAAAGTCAAAGAGTCCTACTAAACCCCAGTTTATGGCTCCTATAACTACCAACCATTTAGAAAAGGTTTTTAATTTCATATTAATCACCCCCTCACTAATCCCTTATTCAACATTACCACTTTTTGTTTCTCTACAACAAGTCCTATTCTCTCCTTCCCCCAAAACCAACCATCACGGGCGTTGAAATAAACATATAACTTTTTGCCGACTTTTTTACCATCGCAAACGTAGACAAAGGCTTTTTTGAAGTCTTGAGAGGGTTTTAGAAACTCTTTTCCATTCAAATATACCCCTGCCACGGCAGAGTTGGCATTAAAACAGTTTTGGGTTTACTCCAACTTATTAAGTCTGATGAAGAAATGACTTGGATTTCAGAAAAATATATTGTTGTACCCGGAATAATAAATTTTAATTTTTCATAAAAAAGATAATAAGTATTTTTTTCTTTGAAGATATATGGGCGGATGGAAAACGCTTTTACGAATTTAAAGTTTTTCCAGTTTACTCCGTCATCGGAAATATAATGATGCAATCCCCAAATAGAATGGGCAAAAAGGTGAAATTTACCATCAGGTGAATCTTTTGGAGGCAAGAAAGTCGGATCGGCGATTATTGGAGATAAAAATGGTGGTTCAATTACGACTTTTTCACCCATTTTTCATTGCTTCGATGCCTGGTAGGGTCTTTTTGGAGAGGAATTCAAGCATTGCACCACCGCCTACCGAAATCCAACTAAATTTATCTTCCAGATGATATATCCGTACCGCTTCCAAACTGTCCCCGCCACCAACAATTTTGAAAGTATTCGAATCAGCCACCGCCGAAAAGACTTTTTCTGTCCCCATTCGGTGGCCTTCATCCTCATACTTCCCCAGTACTCCTGCCAAAACTATCGTCTTTGCCAGTTTTATTTCTTTAATGAATCTGTCAATTGTATTTAGAGTAATATCTTCTTTATCCATTACTAAATTTCCAATAATCACCTTCCCATTTTGTGACCTGACACTTTCCAGGGCCGAGTCCCCCAAAAATTCCGGAAGCCTTCCCCCGACGAGGACCTTGTCGGCGATTTCGGACAGAGGTCCAATCATGTTCACTTTGTCTTTCTTTATCCCGCTAATTATAATTACAACCGGTCTTTCCGGATTTTCCATGACACGTCTTAAGTTTTCAATTTCTTTAGAAAAATGAAAACCTGCAGCATGGGGCAATAACTTCGGAAGACCAACTATCGAAGCATGCTCGCGATGAGATGAACCAAAGGCTTCATTAACATAAACATCACCGAGAGAAGCCAGCTTCTTGGCGTATTCCAAATCGTTCTTCTCTTCTCCTGCATCAAATCTCAGGTTCTCCTCTACTTTTGCCCTCCACTTGTCAAAAATTGGTTGAAATGGCGCAAGGGATAAACCCTCGTCTACTTTTCCATCCGGTCTTCCCCGATGAGCCAAAATAATAATTTCTGCACCTTTTTCTTTTAGATAATTCAGAGTTTCCTCCGAGGCCTTTATCCTTAAATCGTTTGGGTCTGGACTCGTGTCAAGATCCAACCGAAGTAAAACTCTTTTTCCTGAGACGTCTAATTTTGTAAGCTTGGGCAAGTCCATGTTCGAAGTCTAGTTGTTTGCCTCGATTCTTTCTATCTCCTCAAGTCGTTCCTCGTACCGCGCCTTACCGGAAAATTTTGTCTCAAGAAACGCAATCAACATCGCCTTTGTCTCTTTTTCAGTTGTGTAGTCAGCCGCGATCACAAGAACGTTCATATCATCATCGCGTCTTCCGGCCTCGACCTGTAAAACGCTTTTTCCGATTGAAGCCCTTATTCCATCAAATTTATTTGCAACCACATCCACTCCTACTCCGCTACCGCAAAGAAGAACACCGCGGGATCCTTCATTTTTAGCAACAAGCGAGGCAACTTCCTCGGCATATTTTGTGTAATCGTCATGGGGATCTAACTTTTCGGCTCCAAGATCCATGTACGCATGTTCCATCTCAAAAAGCCAGATTGCAATTTTTTCTTTGAGTAAATATCCGCGGTGATCCGCACCTAAGTATATCTTCATTTAAATCCCTCCACCAAATCCATTAACTCGCGCCTTGGATCTTCCGACTTAACTATATCTGTAGCTACTGCAACCCCAACCGCCCCCAGCTCCAAGCTTTTTTTAACGTCAGCCATTGAATGAACCCCCGCGCCAACTACTAATGGTAGTCCTTTACTTCTGGCAATATCGGCGGCTTTGGAAATAATTTCAGGCTGCGCCTGGGTGACTGAAGTTGTAGTCGAACCGATAAGCTCCGGCGGTTCGTAGGCAACATATGTTGTCCCAAGCTCGGAAACCTTGGTAAGTTCATCTAAGCTTCCTGCAAAGACCAGCGTCTTAAGATTTGATGCTATTGCTTTTTCACAGGCGGTATAAAGCGCATCAAAATTATCAAATTTGTGCTCGGAGTGATTTAAAAAGACCCCGGAGATACCAATCCTGGCAACCTCTTCGGGTAATGTCCAACCCGTGTGAGCCCCGTAACTTAAAGGGTCCACATGTTGAACCCAAACCTCCAATGTAGTGGATGCTATAATTGTTTCGGCATCAATTACCTGCACAACGGGAATAATTTTTATTTGAGACTCCCGGGCTACCTCTTCCAAAACCTTGGTCAAAGTGACCGCTTTCTGCCCGCTTCCCTCTTCATACGTTTTGTAATTAACAAATATCATTGTTGATTTGATAACAATTACATAATACTATATGATTTACCCGATATCCAAATGACCATTACAATTTATTCAACCACAACATGCCCTTACTGCAAGATGCTTAAGGATTATCTTGGACAAAAGAATCTGCCTTTTACTGAAAAGTTTGTTGATATCGATGACGCAGCCAGGGACGAAATGACAGCATCTTCCGGTGGTTTTTTGGGGGTTCCTTTTAGTGTTGTTACTAAAGACGATGGAAGCAAAGAGACTATTTTGGGTTTTGATAAAGGAAAACTGGACTCAATTCTTGCTACCCCTAGGGTTTAATTGAAAGAACCTTGGAGGACAACTTCTTCAGGTGTTTGATCGAACACTTTCTCGAGAGTTACCACGATCTTTTTATAACCCGAATAATTTTTGGTGGAGGAAAAATTGACCAGATACCCCCCTTTGGCTAAATTAAGCTTGCCCAAAGAAATAAACGTTGTACCATCACTCATCCAAGCCTGATAAAAATAACCATTTTTAGATTGACCGAGGTCGGCAAGAACCGTGAGTTCAAATTTTCCATTATCAAACACGCGTACAACTTCTCCAAGCCCTTCATTTCCGGCAACCGGCAAAAGATCAGCTTTGTCCGCATTGGGTGGAATAGTTATACCGCCGAACTTTTCAGTTATTTTTTGAGATATCGATGGAGTTTGAGCGGGAAGATTGACAGCCTTGTTCTTTTTAGAATTTTTAATAAGAAGAACTCCGGTAATAAGAACAACCAGAACTAAAAAACCAACTATTATATCTCTCGTTTTCATCTTGAGCGAAGATAACACCGTCCCCTATCTTTGTCAAGTCCCCGATTCCCGCATATTTACCGCAGAAACTCCGCAAGCCTCACCCCAACCTATCTTTTATCTCATCATGGTCGGTAAATTCAGTAAAAAGAATTGACCCCGCAAGTCCGTGAACAAGCATTTGCGGTAGTATATTTCCCAAGACAACGTACGTCCAAACATTAATTACTTCAAAGATGCCTAAGAGTATCCAATATTTTTTAATTGATGACCGTCTTGTCAAATGAAAAGTAAGAAAAAACATAATTGAGGCCAGTAAGGTAAATTTAATGTTTCCAAACAAATAATAAAATGTGTCAGTGAATACCCAAAGAAAAAATATCTGCTGTAACCCTCCAAATAAAATATACGGCAGGGGCACCGATCAAAAGGAGTGATGGGAAAAATGTCTCCTTATTATAAAGGCCTAAAATCCAAAAACAAACATTAATATTCCCCAAAAACCATTAAATCTGGTTGTTTTAAAATAGACCGGAATAATAATGAGGGAAAGAATCAGAATTATTATTAAAGGGTTGACCACAAAATGATTATATAGTAGATTTAACCAATTGGTGAATCACGGCGAACATCCGTGGGAGTGCCGCTACCGTCTATACCCGGAGCCCAATTTTAATTTCTCGAGCAAGAAGAATGGTATCTGAAAATCCAATAAACACTATCACTAGATTCTCATCAACTTGGAACTCCACAGATCCAAACAGCCTCCTTGCGGAACTCATTTCAATTTCCCAAGAAACCAACAGAAAACCAGATTCATACCATTTCGTTGTTAAGGAGAATCTAATAATAGACCCAAACACCGACAGAAACATTTTAGAGTTCATTGCAGAAGGCCCGGAAAAAAATTTGGCTCGTGACTTACAAGAATGGGCTTCTAAAACAGAAGAGGGAATGGCTTTGTGGGTTAGTCCGGCTAAAGAAGGTGTTTACCCTTGCCCAAAAATTATTATTCACAGAATCGCCTACAACCAGAGGCAAGAAAAGATTGTATTAAATAGCGCAATATTATTTGAGGCCGAAATTATTAATCCTGAGTACAAACGAAAAACATTGTATACGTTATCAGACAATGAAATAAACATTTCTAAGATACTGTCTTGGATAAAAAGGATTTCAAATAAAACAGTTGATACATGTCCCAATCCCACATCATTTTCCAAAGCGATTTATTATAGAGACCAAGTTATTTCGGGCATGTCTCCCTACGCGGTTATTGAAGAGATGCAAAGATCTGGTTTTTTAGGAGAAAACACAATTAGTTGTCCAACTGGATCTACTAATTCAAATAACAACTACTCGAATACAACAATCGGTCTTGAGTACAATATTGATGTCATTGGGTGGCATAGCGGAACATGCAGAGTGTGCGGTGGTTCTACTTGGGTTGGACCATGCAACATCTGCAAACCCTGTGAATCCAAATTTTAGTACTTCAATACTATATAGTAATTAAGTGGATAATGTTAAATTTTATATTTTATTTAGTATCTCTCGCCGCGAGGTTTTGGTATGAACGGCCTGATCTCATCCATCTCTTTAGGTTTTTGTTTATAGGTAAAAAGGATTTTATCTATATAGTTGCCCAAATCCCGGTAATAATAAACATCATTTAATAAAATGTCATCCGCCGTAACATCTCCGTGTCCAAAATCATCCGGGCGCGCAGGGGTCCTGGCATGTACCACCACGTTGCCAATTGCCAACTGTTTCCAAATCATATTGGGAGGATAGGTTTTAACTTTAACTACCTCATCCCAGGTAAGTGTTCTGGAATTTGTTGCAAAAAGAGTTGTGGGTTCAAAGCGTACCAGCCTGCGGTCGGTAATATATGCAACATCCCGTTTTTGATAATCCATCATGATTTTCGTACCTATGGTTATTATCAGGAGAGCCAAGACCATCCCCCCGACATAAAAGATGGAGGATACAACGCGAATCTGACTCCCGAGAACCACCAAAACAAAAAAAATTGCAAGTGAAATTATATAAATTTTGATAAGAGCGGCCGTAGTTGCCAGAGGATGTGGGCGAACCACGTAGAGAATTTTTTCATCCCCCTGCCGACCAAAAAAGTCGGAGTCGGAATTCTGCATTGTCATATGCTCCAATTCTAGTTGATATTACTATTTTTTGCGAGTCCTTGTTATAATCCCGGATTATGCCATTTCCAGAGCGCGTTTGTCGTGAAGAAAAACTTGCCACATTCTCTTGCGCGGCGTGTGATAAAAAATTCAGCTCCCCCGATGAAGGCGAACTTCATTCCAAAACCGGTTTACATTTAGTCAGAGAAGAGAACTCAAAAAAACCAAGATATAGAGTTACTCATGCATCCGGCGGACATTCAATATTAAAAGGAAAAACAATAAGTAGATCCTCTGTTATTGGTTACGAAAACGGAAAAAATGATTCAGTTTGTCTTTGTAAAGATTGCCATAAAGAAATTCACCGTCTAGCCCTAGCTGAAGCTAAATTAAAGGGTAATTTCCCGGGAAACGCCACACCGCCCCAAATATTGGAAGAGGTTACACATACTTATATCGAAAAGGGGGAACAAATAACAAATAGTATGCCGGAAATTGAATTGGCAAAATTCTATCTACCGGTATCGGAATTAGACGAGCTCATTTAACCCTTCCCAAATACTCTCCCGAGGTTGTATCGATCAACACTTTTTCTCCGGTTTTAATAAATATTGGCACCATTGCTTCAATTCCCGTTTCCAACTTCACAGTTTTTTTAGGAGCGTTGATTCTATTTCCCGCCACTTCATTGGGGGATTCGACAACTTTTAAAACTACGTTTGGTGGAAGTCCGACACCAATCGCCTTATCTTTATACCAAAGCACCCAGCATTTTAAATTCGGAATAAGATAGCCAATTTGAGCTTCAATTAAACTCATTGGAACCTCGACCTGATCAAAGGTCTTGGAATTCATGAAAAAAAGATCATCTCCCGATCGGTAAAGAAATTCCATTTCGCGCTTTTCAACATCGGCCACTTCCACTTGTTCATTGGTTTTATATGTAAACTCTAAAGCCGCGCCGTTTTCTATGCTTCTATACTTAACCCGCATAACCGCGCTCCCCTTTCCAGGTGACATAAATTCAGTTTTTGTGACCAAATGCGGTTTGTCCTTAAAAATAAGATACATTCCCTTGGTAATATTGCCGGCGTTAACTGTGATCATAAAAACAGCTAAAAGCTAAGAGTGAAGAACTAATAGCTCAGCCTCGATATTGTAACTCAAGACCCATAACCTTGACAAGAAGAAGTCCTTTCCCATTACCTTGCAAGGGTTACCCTTTAAAGGCTAAAGAGTTCGTTGTCGGGGAAGAAAATTGTGTCGGAGACGCTGGGAACGTCAGCAGCCAACATTACCAGGCGGTCGACGCCGACGGCAATACCGGATGACATCGGCATTCCCGACCTAAGGGCCTCAACAAAATCTTCATCAATCGGAAAATCTAGCTTGCCCTGAGCTTGTCTCAGGGTCTTATCTGCCTCGAACCTTTTGTGTTGCGCCTCAGCATCCGTTAATTCGCTAAAACAATTTCCAAGTTCCACACCGGCCAAAAACACTTCAAATCGTTCCGCAAACCCTAGGTCTTCTTTCTTGGGTCGGCTAAGGGACGCCTGAGCTAAAGGATAATCGTAAATAAACGTAGGCTTATGAGAATCTCTTATTTTAGTTTCAATCTCATTCAAAAATATCTGATAAAACATTTGTTCCCACGTTGTACTACTCTCAACTTTGTAGCCCCTTTCTTTCCCCACCTCTATTAGTTTTTTCTCATCTAAGAGTATCTCGGTATCTATGCTCGAGTATCTTTGGAAGGCTTCCGCCACGGTAATTCTTGGCCAGGGTAGCGATAAATCATATTCTTGTCCCTGATACAGCATTTCAGTATGACCTATTATTTCCAAAAATAATTGTTCAAAATCCTTCATTGTGTCCTTATAATCGGCATTAACCCTATACCACTCAAGTATGGTAAATTCTGGTGAATGTAGACGGCTCACCTCTTCCTCATTTCTAAAGGATCTGGTGATCTCAAACAAACTCCCTACCCCGGCAGCAAGAAGCCTTTTGTGCGCGTATTCCGGACTGGAAATCAAAAAGGCCCGTTTCTTTAATCCTTGAGAGGTTCTAAGCTGGGTTTCAAAAACTTCCAGATTGGGTTCGATTGAAGGGACCGGAACCATAATTGGCGTAAAAACCTCATGAAACCCTCCCTTTTTGAAAAAATCGCGGATGGTTTGAATTACCCGCTCACGAATAAAATAAGTTTTTAAGAGTTTAGGATCGTTTTTGATCCTTTGCCAAGTTTTTATCATACTTTTCTAGGCTATTATACGACCAATCTTAAAGTCTTGACATCCCAAAACCCTATCTATATACTACAGGCCTTATGATAACTGAGATGTCCGCAGCCAAAGTCGGGCTTGTGCCGGAACAAGAGGCCTTAAAAGCTGCTGTCGAAAGTGGAAACTGGGAGGCCCTAACAGTCGAAGCTTTTCCGACGTTTTCGGGTGAACAACCCAGACCTTTTTATCTTGCAAGGTATGGGATGATTAATGCTGAGATACAAAGTCTAAGCGGAGGTCCAGCAGTCGGGCTCATGGATGAAGAATCCCAAAATAGACTTCGCGGGAGATTGAAAGAACTTGGCGCAGCAGCCTCAAAGACCATTGGACTACTCTTCCCCAACGTCAAACCAGTTTTCCCAGAAGCAAGCCCCGTGTCTCCAGAGACACTTGAGACAATAGATGTTTTTGTTGAAAAGGGAGCAATAGCGCAGTTAAACGAAGAGTCGATTCCGGGTTGGGATAGTCTGTCCGCCGATCAAAGACTTCTTTATAGACTTAACGCTCTGCAAAGTTATTACGCTAAATGGCAAGGTGGTGCCGATAGCGACACCTTGGACGAAACCGCTCCTATGGGGTTTGGTGGTAGCCGTGACAGCATGGTTTTCAAAGTCAAACGCGTTACCCAGATTGTCCAAGAAAAAATAATCGAAAGACATCTAACTGAGTGGCTTTCTGAGGCAGAAAAGCTTGGCTTAGATGACAACAACCCCTTGGTCCAAAAGGCCAAAGATATCGCCGGAAAAGACAAATAACATATGTGGGAAAGAACAATCGGTCAAACAACAGCAGAAACATTACTCAGAGAAACACTTAAAAACCCTGCTGTCTGGGAAATTTTTGCCTATGACAGGGATTGGAATCTTTGTTTTCGCGAACACGGATTAAGAGTAATTGACATTCACCAAGAACATGGCCAAAAATTCGATGCCCCAACCCAGATTACAGATCTCACCATCCCTGAAAAAAGAGGGCGCGATATAAAAAGAATCTGCAAAACAGCCGCAGAGGTAGCTGGTTACCCTCAAGACAAGTTCCGATTTCATTTTGCCGAAAAAGCCAACTTCAAGGCGCCTGTTGTGGCCGCCGCCCTTAAGGAGCTGCACATGGAAACAAGCGGTGAACTTGGCCTTCATAATTTTATGTGGCTGAGAAGCAAAGGTCTAATCGCGCAAGACAAGAAAGTAATTTGTAATGGCCCAAAACTGCGTGTTCACCGCTTTGATAAGGGCTACGCAGAAACCATAATTGAGGCATTTGAAAAAGGACTCGATATTACACCCGTTCTTGTCCAAGGTGAGTCCGACTTTTTTAGACGAAATGTCAGAAAAGGCAGAATGAGTGTGGGTATAAGATCTAAATTTGCCGTTTTGGAAGACAAAAAACAATTGCCGGGTGTGGTGTCTCCATTCGGATTCGATTGGGAAGGAGTCCAAAACGAGGCAGCTAAAATAGCGGCGTCACCAAATCTCAAATTTACAATGCTTCACGCCATGAGCAGTGCCGCAAGCGCAGTAAACCCGGAAGCTTTTGCCAAAAGTGCTCTAATCGCTGCCGAACAATATGCTGTTTTAAAGCGTAAATACCCAACACTCACCGACCTCAATCTCGGTGGCGGATTTCCGTCAATTGATAGCGGATACAAACACCAGGAATTCCTAGTTCCCTTTTTGCGAGGCGTTAAAAATATCTGTGAACGTTACGGTGTAGAATTACCTACAATAGTTATAGAAAGCGGAAGCTTTATAGCCACAAACTGTGAACACCTCGTTTATCCGATAACCAACACATTTATTAATAGTTCAGACGGAATCCCATGGCTTGAGCTGGGTGGAAACTTACTGAATATACCGGATTTATGGATTCAGGAGGACTCTTTCAATTTTATACCTGCAAATAACGCAAATTCCCCCCTCACTCGCGTCCGTTTCCATGATTTGAGCTGCGACTCGAATAGTACAGTACCTACAAAAGAGCAGTTAACCGCCAATCCAAGGGCCAGTGTCGTAATGACCAACAACTTTAAAGGGCTGGTTGTCGCCGCGCCTTGTATTGGAGCCTACCAAGACGTTCTTGGCGGCGTCGGCAATCCCAGAGAACAAAAAATAGTTAACCATTGCGGTTTGCCCGAACCGGTTCAGGTCTATATTTGGAAAGATTCTTCTGGTAGAACACGTATCGTAGGTGGAGGCCGAGCCACCATCCGTGAACAAAGTGGTATTGTCGGATTTTCTGACAGCTTTATACCACTTTTTAAATAATTATAGGCTTGACAAATACCCCTTCTTGATATAAAATCTTCCAGCAAATTAATCCTCCCTGGTTAATAAGGTTTAGTTGTTCTTTAACAAAACCTACAGACACCACATCCATGAATTGAGTTCCAAACTGTGGTGTATGCTCAAGAAATCACCTAATCCAACTTCTCAAAAAAGAGGTGATTTCTTTATCTGCTGAATTCCAAAACCAGGTCAATTTTCACTCAAAAGGAGAAAGAAAATGGCAAATCGAAGTTTTCGTGGACTGAATCAACCAACGACATTGGATCTTGGAGATTTGGGAAATCCCCAAACCCCTCGCCCACCCCGTCGCCAACGCAACGGGCTATTCTGGGGAGGTTTGAGTGTGCTGATCATTGTTTGTCTGATTGTGAGCGCCGGAGGTATTTACCTCTATAACAACCTCCCCGCCGAACCGACGACACCAACCAACGACACGCCCTATGTGCCCGCGCCGCAACCCGGAGGTAATGATGGTGAGCAACAAAACGTTCCCCAGATTCCACCTGCCGGCGCAGAAAAGCAAACTATCACGGTTTGCCTTTTCTACTTTGGACCGTATTTTTCGGTTCTCCAGGCAGCTGTCGCCGACAACAGTAATCGTCCCTACATTTTGAACGTGCTCCCACTGGGGTTCACCGACCTTGACGGAAACGTCTTGATAAGTGATGACGAGGGCGACCAAGCAAGATGGATGCAGGATGGAACTTGCGATATTATCTTGACTACCAGTGACACACTGAGGCTCAACCCCCAGATGGGTAAGTGGATCACTGATGTAGGTGTTTCCGACGGAGCCGACAAAACACGAGCACTCCTTGTGGGTCGAGTTGGTTGTCCAGGCAAACCCATCGCCCGGTTCAATGACCTGGAAGGTTGCGTTATCGCAGTTAGCCCCAACGCAGCCGGTCAATTCCAAGTGCTTTCTGTTATGAGTGCCGCAGGGATGTCTCCAAATAGCGTCACCTGGCTTACAGGCGAGTACGACACCAGTGGAATGTGGCACGACTTTTCAGTAGAAGACGCATGCCAAGCCTTTGCTGACGGCAAATCTGACGCCGTGGCCGGCTGGATTCCTTGTATCGACGAAGGAATAGGCGACCCATCCCAAAGCCAAATTCTGGTCAACAGCACCTGGCTCCGCAACCTCAAAGACATTATCGTGGTTAGCCACAAGGCAAACGCGGAAAAGCCTGATGCTGTTTTCTGGTTCCTGGTTGATTGGTTTGGAGGTTTGAAGGTTCAGCAGGAAAATCTGAAGGCAGCCGGTGAAGCCATCGCCAGTTGGACATTTACTTTCAACGGTATTGAATACAATACCAACGACTGGACGTATGTCTTTCCAGAGTCGGCCGAAAATGATATGCATCTTTGGCTTGATACATATGGCCTGGCTAGCCTGGATTCCAACCTACTTCTGGCAAACCAAACTGACATCCTGGACAAACGGTTTGTTGACTTTGGTGCTATTTGGGCCTACGGTGGTGTGCCTTTGGGAACGCTTAATGACGTTGCCGACTTGCGTGAAACTAAATATCTCGGGCAATTGGCCACATACGTCACCCAGCACCCGGAACTTCGGCCTCGAAGTGGTACGACCCTGCCCAATACCAGTTACACACCTTTCCAGGTTTTGCCCTCTGCTGCGTTGGACGGCTCCCAGCTAGTTAACTTACCCACGGCTTTTGAGCTCAACTGCGTGAGCCAACTCAGCTACAAGGCTGGAGAGGATTTCCTCCGACCAAACACACCAGACTACGACAACCTCGTTGTCTGTTCTAAATCGCTTCAGCAGTTGATGGCGCAGACACAAAACGTCGTTATCCTGATTACGGGTAGCGCAGCCGGGTGGTGCCAGTATAGTGAAGAATATGTTCGAGAGTTCGCTCTACAGCGGGCTACAAACATCCAGTTTGCCTTGATTCAAGGCGCAGGAATCCCCGCACCGCTCATCTCTGTGTACGCACGGGTCGGGACTTTGTCCTGCGATCCGGCCATTAACCAGGCCGATCGTTATGTCCGAATCGAGGTCAAGATTAACCCCGGTTCACTACGCTAAGAGCGCAAGACTAGATAGGTTCTTGTAAGTAAATGCCGGTGCGGTTAACGTTGACACACAGTCAGCAACAACCGTACCGGCACTTTTTTTGGCAAAATCCGAAAAGAAGAAGCATTACTTTCCGTTAGCAAAACTCTCGTCTACTACATTTTTGAAGTTCCTCAAAACCACTCGTAAACCATCTACGGGAAGTGTGTTAAGAAGCGCAACACCCCGAATTTGATCCAAAACACCCATTTCCATTTGTATTTTTTCCAAAACTCCAGCCTGCGATCTCTCAGCCTGAGCCAGACTCTCAAGTTTCTGTACTACTTGTTCTACAACATACACATATCCTTTTTGGTCAGGTGGATTCTGATTTCTATCAATTGTGGCCAAAGTTTTTATCACCCCAAGTAAAAATCTTCTATATGCAAATTCGTTAGAAGCGCCGTTGCCAGGGCTAAAAAGCAAAAAGTTCAAAGTTCCTGTTTCTTCTTCTGGAATGGCCACACTATATGAAGACCTGGGCGGATTTCCTATCCCCCATGTTAACTGCGTATCCATTATTGCACCCAATAAAACCCTTTCTTTTACCTGTAAGAAACTTGTAGACCCAGTCCCATTGGCACAGGCAATGTTAACAACATCTTCTGTAAATTGCCTTCCTTGATCTGCATTGTCCTGAGGCTTCGCCATCTCTAGAAACTCAAGGGCTCTGGGCGTAAATTCTGCAATTTCCCTGCTAAAAGGGAACTCCAGCACTGCATTTCTGCCTCGAGTCTCATAACCCTTCCTGGTAATTGCTTCATCTTCCCTGACAGTCAATTTTACTACCGGATTTCCGCTTATGTCCCATCCAATAATGAAGTTTTTGCCACGACTGGCCGGTTTTTGGATTACTCCAAAAACATAATCTAATTTTTGTTCTGAATCATGTATTTCTTGTTCTATTTGCATAATATTAAAAAAATATTGCCGGACAAGGCTAAAAACAAGCCTCATCCGGCAATTCTTACTTCAAACGTTTTTTCCCCTACTTCTTGGCGGAATCCAGGTAATCCTGAGCGCTTTGAGCGATCTCGCGAACGGAGTCATTCTTTTGTGCTTTGGCCACAAAAGCGGCAGTATCGGCTTCAGCAACTCCTTCCGCCTTCGCCGACTGGGCAACCTGAGCATTGGCCAATTCCACACAGGAATCGAGAACGAAACGAACCCGTTCAGCCGTGAACTTGATGTTCAGGTTGGCGAGTTGTGCGAGAGCCTTTCTGGGATCCCGAACGCGGGCGTAGGTACTCTCGATCAACTTCAGCTCGCTCAGGAGGGCTTTCACAGCAGGAATGCTCTCATTGAGTTTGGGAGCAGTCTGCCACCCGGGAAATTCAGCGGGGCTTTCCCCAGGTTTAACCAAGGTGAGTTCGTCAACTTTGTCCACAGCCTTACGGAACCAGCCAGCTACCCCACCTTTATCTTCCACCGCAAAAATTGCGGTCAAAAGAGGTTGCGCTCGACCTAAAAGCGCTGCCGCCTTTTGGCGATTATCAGCATGCTCTTTTAGCTCTGCTTCTTTGGCGGGACCAGGATCCATATCATCAACTTTCACCAAGCGACCCTCGCCAGCTTTTTCATTGAATTCCCGCACTAAAGCCAGGTCAGCTTCATCGGCGGCCTTGATCATCGCACCGATCCCAGGAGTGATGGTCCTCAGCGAGATATCTGCCAAATCCAGTTCGGCAAGAGCCTCTTCCACAGGTACACCCATCTGCTTATAGGAAAGCAGCGCAGCAACGCGACTTAAGAGCGGCCTCACAGGTCGCAGGGACAGCATATCACCGAGAATGCGTTCAACCAGATCTGCGGCATTCATGACTTCAGGCGCGGGAGGTGCGGCAGGAACCGCGGGGACCTGGGAAACGGTCTTGACAGGATCTGAACCGGGAGCTGAATCCCTTGGCGATGAGGCGTCGGCCTTACCTGCAGGTTTACTATCACTTTTAGCCATTTATTACTCCTTTTGGGTAAACGTTTGAATTGACAAAGAGCAATTGTGACGAAAATCACAACTTTAGTAACTTAGGGAGTTTATAGGATAAAAGAAGAAAAATCAACTATGGGTCAAGTGTTTTGGCCAAAAAAATACTGCAGTTCTCTTTTCCCAAGGAGGGATTAGAAAACTGCAGTATATGCACTCACTCCAGTTTAAACTGGATCATTCTAGATCGTGCCGGCGAATTACTCGCGGCGTTCTTCTTCGCGGCGTCCCTGACCAGCGAACGAAGACTGCGCTGCGGCAGCTTCTTTGACACCTGCAGGCGGTTTTTGTTCGGGGGCGACGGGCGCCTCGACCAGGAGGGTCACCTCGCGGGTTTCGGGAACGAAAGTCGCTCCACCAAGGCTCACCAGAAGTTCAACGCCTGGAAGCTCTTTGGCATCGGCTGGCAAAACGACGACAGGATGGCTGTCATCAAGGACCATCGCGGCCAGGGCTTCATAGGTCGCCTTGGCATCTTCAACCAGCTTGACACTTTCGGGCATACGATTATTCAAAACGGCGGTCATAACAATCTCCTTTTAAAGATCTGAAAATTGGACGTTCTGTCCACCATGTGGTGACGGACATCGCGACCATTGAACAACTAACTTCGGCCAAGGCTGCCTGCGGATAAGGTATCCGTGGTATCCTTCCGGATCAACAGGGGTTATTTTAGCGTTATTTTCGGCCAAAAGCAACTTTTTGTGTATACCGATTTCTCTGACTTCAATTTCGAGTTCAGTAGAACCCCGTGGTATCCTTGCAACTTCGATCCACCCCTCAAGCGCACGAAATCTTATCTGAGGAGTAACTGGATCGTCACCAGGAAAAAGCATTCTCCAGGCCAAAGGCACCATTTCGGAAACAATCGCCGTAATACTCGCTTTAAGAGCCGGGATTGCTTTTGGACTATCGGCGCTGCCAAGAAGTTCGGGGTTTAATCCATAATTCCCAGCATGTGCCGGAGGGAGAACTTTGGTTGCTCTCTGGCGTTCAGCGCAACGATAGCAAACTTCCCTCGGAGTTGGAATGGCGATAACCTCCCCACCCAAACCCAGTGGATATACGCCTCCGTAAATAGCAGGAATATTGTGCTTGGGTGTGCTATGCTCAAAACACCAGTCATTTACGCGACGACAAGAGGGCTTATCATCGATCGCACAAACCACAAGATCGGCATTGGTAAAAAGTGGCAATACTTCCTTGTCAGTCTGGGAAAACGCCTTAATACGTCCGGCAGGCACTCCCTTTTCTTTGACAAGAAAGTCTTTGGCCGCATCTGCTTTATTCCAACCCAGATGAGACTTTCCAAGGGGATGTCTCTCGACATTCTCGACCTTTAACTTACCTGGGTCAACCAAGACCAACATACCGAATTCGTAAGGTATGTCAGCCACAAAACTTGCTCCCACACTTCCTAATCCTAAAACGACAACCGTCTTTTTCAATGCCTCAGAAGGAAGGAGCCCGTGCGTTCGAAATGTTTGCATTACAACTCCTCGAGCTTTTCCAACTCAAACACCACATCGATGAAATCCGATTCTGATGTCCAAATTGGCTTGCCGTCTGCATCCAACTTTACCTCGTGAAGCTCTTTTCCTGGTCGTGTCGGATCGACATCCGAAATTACCTGAATTAGAGGCGGGGTTTTGGGATAGTCCCAATTGGTTGTAACAAGAAGTGTTCCTTTCCAGTTGGGTTTTGTGATTACAAACTGTATTTCCTGAATTGGATCGCCATTTACATCTCTATAAATGGGAGTGGCCCTAGCACCATACTCTTCCAACTGCCGCAATTGTCTGTTGAAACCATCTTCATCAACCCATTGCCAGGCAAGTGGTGGCATGACAGGTACTACTTTTTCATCAACGACCTGTGGAGTAACAAGTTTTGGTTCACGAATTCCCGCCTGAAGCATGTTTCTGTCAAAGTAATAAAAACGGAATCGGACGGTTACATCCGACTCAACAGAAACGGTACCTTTCATTTGTCCACGAGTGTGAACCGTACTCCTGTTTTCAGGTATCAAAGCCAAAATACCAATAGCAAACTCCATTTTGTATTTTTCAACAGCCTCTACAATGGAATTTACATCGGTCTGGCTGAAGTGATTGTATCCAAGACCGTGGTGGCTGTGCTTTTTCCATATGAATGAAAAGTTGGCAACCGAATCGTTTTTGTGGATATTTGCAAAATTTGCCTCCATCCACAGAACAGCCGCAGACAGGCCTTCTCCACCAAATTTCACTGTAGCTTGTCTGCGAACAATATCTCTCGTGGATGGTGGAATAACCCCTGCAATCACTATCGTGCCATTGGCTAGAACCATGCCCACAAGTCCACACGCGGTCTCTATATTGGGATATTTAAGTGTCTCAGCACTTAACTCCCGAAGTACTTTTCTTGTGATCAATACTCGGGGATCAGTTGCGCTACCTGCGGTTGACGTCATCTGCATCTACTCCTCGATTGCGATCGCGCTCATGCCAAATAATCCAGCGGATAGCCGGCCCGAAAGCTTCGGCAGCGGTTCCATGTTCAGAATCCCAGGCTTTCGGACTATGGCCAAAGTTACCGTAAAGGCACATTCGTCCACCGGTATACATGTGGTGATTGTGTTGCATCCCAGAGAACGTCTTGTACTTGGGGATCTTAAAAGTTGGGTAATCGTTTGGGTAATCTTCCATGAAAGTAACTTCCATGATACCCTTGTAGACAACTTCCATTTTAGACTGTCTTGAAAGCACGCGTCCCAACCTGTCAGCGCTCACCACCAAGTCAAAGACAAAAAGCGGTGTATGAAACCCGCCAATTGACTTGAATCCGGGATAAGTCAGACTTTTGACCACAACCATAATGTTGGCGCCCCGCTCGTCATGATAACGGACAACGCCGCTCTTTGGGAAACCTTTATCGGGCTTTAATCCTAGTTGGGATTCAAAGGCATCAACTTCAAGCCCCAAATCAGTACTGGGTTTTTCGAAAGCCCGTTGGTCGTTCCAAGTCCCATTGTAAGTGGTCCATCTATTCATGCAAGCCTCCTTATTCCAAATAATCGTGTTTATAGATCATCTAACGTGTATGTCGTGCTGATTTCGTCTCGAGGTCTAATCAATCTGCCTGTTGCAGTGAGCTCAATTTGAGTCTCATTGGTTGCAACCTCAAACTTGAATTCCGCCAAACGCTGATATCTAAGACCTTTCTTGACACCATTAAAACTTTGTGGCGAAAATGTCTGGTACAGTCGACGAGCAAAAAACGCAATATCAGCCGTAACGTTCCACTCTCCCACAAGCCTGTCTCCGCGCTGGTACGGCCTCAGATCAATTACATCTGTAGGCTGAAAAATAGTCGCTCCCCAAAACCTTCTATCTATCGGCGGCGACTGACTCGGATTCGTCGGATAAACAACAGCGCCGTCCTTCCAGTATCGGAAACGGACTACTGTCATTACGTTTTCTGTTCCACCAGTCATTTCCAGTTTAAGATAGGGCCTAAGGGCGACCACTCCACGCATATCATCGATTGAGATTTGTGTCTTGGCTACAAGTATGTTTGTGGCCGGATGAACACTAAACCCAACCGATTCGCTACCCCTAAGGGCGCTCACAATAAACGTTCTCGGTCGGATCTGTATTCTCAAGGCAATCTCCTCTCAAATTTAATCTAGAATGATGTTAACGAACAAGATAATGAAGAGCGATTCTACCACAACCCCTCTATGGGAGTCAATATTATGGGGCAAGCAATAATAAGCAAAATCAAGAGCTTTTGATGGTATAATTCATATGTGGCAGAAATCGTCTACATCAAAAGAACCACCAAGAAAGGGCTTGGGGTTTTTGCGGCTCGAAACATAAAGGATGGAGAAATAATCGAAAGCGCTCCTGTTTTAGTTTTTTCTCCAAAAGACCGCAAAAATTTGGAAAAAACACCACTCAGCCACTATATTTACCCTTGGCGCAGTACCCGCGGTGCCGCTTTAGCCTTTGGCTACGGGTCGATTTATAACCACTCCTATTCCCCCAATGCAGACTGGAAACAAAACTTCAAAACCCAAAGCATGATTTACCGTGCAATAAAAGACATTAAAAAAGATGAAGAAATTACGGTTAACTATAACGGCGAACCGGATGAGCAAACTTCCATCGACTGGTTTGATGTGAAATAGGCGAGCAAATAGTAGTCTCCAAAATTTGATATAATACAAGCGGATTGCCATGTCACCAAATTTTGAACCACTAAAATATTGGAAGGAGAGTGCTCAAGACACTTTGGATACGTCAGATAGACTTTTTGACTCTCAGAAATTTCATCATAGCCTCTTTTTTTTACATCTTACCTTAGAAAAAATACTTAAGGCTCTTTATATTTACACCAAAAACGAATCCCCTCCCCCTATTCATGATTTGGTTCGGTTGGCAGAAAAGTGTTTTGACAAAATTGACGAGAGTACTAAATTGGAGCTTGCTGAAATTTCAACTTTCAATGTATCGGCACGTTATGACGATTACAAACTTCAGTTTTACAAGAAAGCGACCAAAGAATACGCCCAAAAATGGAGAGGGATTGGGAAAAGGATTTTCAACCAATACCTTTCCCAAATCAAATGACAAACACCGCAATAAATATCGCAAAAGACTTTGTGAGGATGGTTAGCGAAAATGGAATTCCGGTCGATAGTGCCTATGTTTTTGGTTCATATGCAAAAGGGCACGCCAAGACAGATAGTGACATAGACGTCTGTATAATTTCTAGGAAATTCGGCAAGGATTATATAAAAGAAATGGTAGATCTCAGAAAAATAGCTCTTAAAATTGATTCAAAGATCGAACCAATTGCTTTCGGTGTCAACGATTTGAACGACAAATATAGCTCCCTTGCCACCGAAATTCGTCAATCTGGAATCTTAGTACCAATATCTTAATGTTTCCTAAAATGAAGAAATAACCGTTAACCATAACGGCGAACCTGAAGAACAAACTCCGATTGATTGGTTTGATGTAAGCTAAACCCTAACCAGCGCCTTCACTTCTATACTGATCGTACTCTAGTATCCTGTTTCGCTCGAGTGTTTCCAGTTCTTCCCATTTCCCGTCGCCCAAAAAATGTTTTAAATGGGTATCTAAAGTAAGATTGAGTTTCTCATTCTGAAAAATGCTATCAAATCTAAGTCTTTCCTCTTTGGTCATGTCCGCAACGACTCTGCCAACCGCGTCTTCGAGATGTTCCAAATTGGCACTTCCCAAAAACATCCTTTCTACCCTTCCTAAAAGCAAATGAAGAAAATGTTCAGGTTCCATTTCCTGCAAACCAAAACCTTCACCCTCGCTTCTTAAAATATCACTGGTGTTACGCTCTTTGGACATTTCATATATTATACAAGCTTAAGCAAATTATTTGTCATTTTAAAAAACAGACAACATGTAAAAAAGTTCTCTGCCGCTAAAACTCAATTTCCTGATTCAAAACAGGTAAGAAGATGTCTTTTATTCCCAAATCTTCAGAAATTTTGGCGGAAAGCGCAGTTCTTGAAACATCTTCCCCATGAGTGATAAAAACTTTCTTTACATCTTTAATATGTTTAAGCCAATTCATAAGCTGGCCTTGGTCCGCATGCGAACTCATTGACCGGGTACTGCCCACTGTGGCATTAACCGTAGTTTTGATTCCACCAATTACAACTTGCTTATCCCCTTCCTGGAGAGACCTCCCCAATGTTTCCACTCCTTGATACCCGACAATAAATAATCTGGTAGAAGCAATCGGCAGGTAAAACGCTGCGTGTCCCACAATTCGCCCTCCCACCATCATTCCGCTACCGGCAATAATCACCTTTGGCCCGTTTTGAGTATGCAAAGCTTGACTCTCCTTCCATCCGGGAATAACGGTAAGGCCGGGAAATTCAAACGGATTGCCAGATTTAAAATCTCCCTGAATATGAGAATTAAAGATACTAGTGTAATTATTGTATACAAATGTTGCCTTTTGGGCCATGGGTCCGTCCATATAAACCGGCGTCTCTGCTAAAACTTTTCTGTCCTGTTTAAGGTGTTTAATGATATGCAACACTTCCTGAGTTCTGTCTAAAGAAAATGAAGGAATCAGGAGTGTTCCCCCGGAAATTTCAATTGCATTTATTTCCTTTCTGATGTCATAACTCGGATCGTTTTTTGGATGGAGTTTATCGCCGTAAGTTGATTCCATAACGACCGCGTCTGCCTCGGCAATAAGTTCTGTCTCCATCAGTAAATCCTCCGGTGTGTTTCCCAGGTCCCCACTAAAAACAATTTTTCTGATTTCTGATCCGGAATTTTTGTCTTCAATCTCCACACTTGCCGAACCCAATATATGTCCCGCGTCCCGGAATGTCACTGTAAATTCGCCAATTGTCACAGGCTTGCGATATTCTGTAGTTTTAAACTGTCCTATTGTCTTTTCTGCTCTCTCTTTGTTGTACAAAAACGGCTTGCCGTCCTGCTTTGCGATTTTGGCGCTGTCGAGTAATGAAATCTCCGTCAAATCACGGGTGGGCGCAGTCATCCAAATATCACCGGTAAAGCCTTTTGACGAAAGGATCGGCAGTCTGCCACAGTGGTCTAAATGCGCATGGGTAAGAATTGCCCCGGAAAGCTTACTCGGGTCGTAATCATACGGCTCATAATTTAGCCTGTCTTCCGTCTCAGGCCCCTGGAACATGCCCAAATCAATTAGAATTGACTGCCCCGAGCCTGAAGTTAAGACATACGAAGACCCGGTCACTGTCCCGGCTGCACCTAAAAATTTAATTTTCATCTCCATCTAACTTTACAACAAAAGTATTTCCAAAATTTGACCAAAACTGATATAATTCAACTGTAAGATGTTGATTTCAAAATTCTTGGTCAAACTCGTCGGCCTTGTTACGGATGCCGTTGTCGCCCTCCTTGGGCTTCGAATTCTTCTAAAACTTCTTGGAGCATCAACAGTAGCACCATTCGTAGTTTGGGTTTATGATACGACAAAACCAATTCTTACCCCATTCCAGGGAATGTTTCCCTCACCGGAGATTGCACCAAAACTAAATTTGGAATTATCATCTATATTTGCGCTTCTGACTTATTCTTTTGTCGGATATCTGATAATCGATATTATTCGAATTTTAGACCTCAAGGCAGAAGGAATCAAAACCGTCAACAAAAAATAGCTATATTCTTTTCTGTTGTTTGTGATATAATAAAAACTATGAGCTAATCAAAACAGCTCAATAATTTGGTTTTGAAACAAAATTATATGGGAAGCTTTAACAGAGACGACAGGCAAGGCGGAGGGTTCCGTGGCGGATTTCGTGGCGGAAGATCTTCTTTTGGCGGCCCCCGAAGTTTTGACAGAGGTGGCGACCGAGGCGACAGACCAATGTTCAAAACCACTTGTAGTAACTGCGGTAAAGAATGTGAAGTTCCTTTTAGACCCACAAACGGTAAACCTGTGTACTGCAGTGACTGTTTTGAAAAGATGGGTAATAGAAGTCAGGGTGGAGACGCGAGGCGTCCCGAAAGAAGTGATTTCAGGTCCCCCGCTCCCGCTTTTGACCAAAATAAAGCCACACTTGACGCAATAAACGTCAAACTTGATAAAATTCTAAATCTATTACAGCCTAAAACAGCAACTCAAGTTGTTTCGGAACCCATTAAACTCGCCTCCGTTGAAAACTCCGGCGAGGCAAAGGAAAAAAAAGTTGTAAAAACTCCAAAGGCTAAAAAGGCAGTCAAAAAATTAGCTCCGGTTAAAAAATGACTCGCCGTTAAGGCCCCAAAGAAGACTTAAGTTTAAAAGAAAATATGTAATTGTTTTTCAAAACCTCGCATGTGTCAGCCTTAACCGTTTTATCTCCGGAAAATTCGCGGTACAACATGCCGGCGTTCTCATTTATTGGAACAAAGCAGGAAACATCTCCTTCGCAAGAATAGGAAAAGGCCTTCAAGTTCCCCGTCAGGGTGACCAGTGTTTCTGCGCAACTTCCTAGCTGAGCCATCGCTTTTTCTTTACTTATTATTTCCATTGTTTGCCAAATCGGAGAATTTCCGGAAGTGCGCCCTAATGGAATATAGATTTTAGATTCAGTTCTAGAAAATTCATAGGCATCCTTCCATTTTCCCGATGGGTCCGTAAGATTTACCATATCGTTCGATTCAAATATGGTATCTATATAAATCAAGTTGTAAAGCCTCGGCCTGTAATCTTTATTGATATACGGGTACCCCGTTAAAACCAAATAGGTATCTCTGAAGTTAAGAGTAATTTCCCGTGTTTCTTGGCCCTCAAATTGATTATTTTTAGAAACCGTTGGCGTTGGGGTCTTCCCCCCAGAGGATTTATTCCCGGCAGAGCCTCTTTGACCATTCATAAACCAAAACGTTCCGAATATAAATAGCGCCAACAAAAGCAACAGAAGCCAAAGATATTTCTTGCCGAATTTCTTTTTATCTTCTCCCATATATCTGGCTCAGATGCTACGGCTATCTTTTCCAACTGTCAAGTACTTAATAAATCCTCTAAATCATTTTTTGGTCACTTCCAACATCCATCCAACATGTTTTCGTTTGCCAATCATCCACCTTTTCTCAAACACGCCGACCGGAATTGATCTTATTCCCCTGCCGTAACGTGTCTCCCGAAATTGAATCAAAGGGTCCATCAAAAAAAACTTTTCATCGCCATCGTTATTATCAAACCCAAAGACAATCGAGTAATGGCCGTGCTTAACGCTTTTGCCGACTCTCCAGGTGTTTACCTTTTCACGCAAAAACTCTGAACGATAGTCGTTGTCGGGGGCTTGATACTCCACCAGACAAAAATGCTTTCTCTGAAGTGCCCGTTTAATCGTATCGATATTTGCCTCTCCATGCTCCCTAACTCTTAATCCTTTGCTTCTGAGAACCTTAACAATCTTATCCGTATCAGACGTCCCATCCTTTGTTGTACCCAAATCATCGTAGATCTGATCATAGTCGGCCCTTTTACCGTAGGTCGAAATTAAGGCTAAAACTACACCTTCAGCACAGTCCTCACTTCCGCGGGTGTTTTCTACAGCAACGCGTTTTGGACCGATTATATCTTTTGGTGATATAAACAGTCTTCTCTCTTTCATGCGGATATATGCCATAATTTTGTCATTGTGCTTTGATTCGTCGACCCCGACCAGCCCCATCCTTTAGGAGTTGCCCGTTCACAATAAAAATATATCACAAAAAAGACAGTCCTGAGAGGGTTGTATCGAATGAAGCTCGAACCAAAAAGTTGCTGGAGCTGAAATGTTTAACTTTCAGCGAACACGGGTGATAATATCCCAAGAATTATCCTGTATCTATAAGGCTTTTTCAGATTTCAGGCTTGTAGCTCAAATTAGAGAAGAGATAGAAAAAGTTAACCAGATCGGGCTATTAGTATCCTCTATTGCTTGACAGAACTCCTTTTCTTTAACAGCTTTGAGGTAATGGCTACAACTATTGATGCTCCCACATATACAGCCAGTGTAAAACCAATCATTAGCAAAAAGGGGTACCAGTCTTGCATTTGCAAATAA